>Ga0131853_10010840_pt1 | contig 16663 bp, 10 predicted proteins | sample TergutLab28metaG_FD_92764 | JGI IMG/M metagenome (GOLD analysis project Ga0131853, IMG submission 92764) | Labiotermes labralis P1 segment gut microbial communities from Petit-Saut dam, French Guiana - Lab288 P1 (version 2) (version 2) | ecosystem: Host-associated > Arthropoda: Insects >...
AAGTTGCCGCTTCCGTCTACACTCATAGCGCCTACGGAGAGGAAGTAGCGAATTGCATCTACGGCAAACATCCCTGACCCAGTAGTGACATCCGGCGGGATATTGGCTGTACCTGTGCCGGGTCTAACCAGAATCCGATAGAACACGAGAGCGGCTTCCGCTCTGGTGATATTGTTGTTAGGTCGCCAAGTACCATCGGGGTAGCCTTGGAACAGTTGCATGTGAATCCCGGAAACTGGCGGATTTGGCTCTCGTGGTATCGGCACTTGTGCGCTGGCTCGTACCATCGTATCTAACACGCCGTCACGGACAGACGAACCAATCAGCGTGACCGTGTTGTGAATGGTGGTGTCGTGGGCATCGGACTTGATGACAACTCGAAACTCCACAACTACGGTCTGACCCGGCACAATGTCGCCCAAGCGAACTGTCAAAAGTCGATTGCGGTAATCGTGTTGGCTGGAATTGGCGGGGATGCCGTTGATCTGCACAGAGCCGCTAATGAACGTGACTGCCCCTGTGTCCAACAAGTCTGTCATCGTGACATTGTACCAGGTATGATCTGCCGTGTTTTGGGCTGTGATGGTATAGGTCACGGTTTCCCCCGGACGTGCAAGGGGTGTCCCTGCACTCTTGGTGGCGGTTACTTGCAAGGGAGCGCCTGGGTCACTTGTGCCAAACTCTTCATCGGGGATAGTCACGCCATCGTCCGTCACTTGATCTTGTGGGCCGTTGTCACTGCTGATCGTTGCCACGTTGAACCAAGTTTGTCCCATGCCAGATGCTAAAGCCGTCACTTGGAATGTGACCGTAACGGTTTGACCCGGTACAATGTCGCCCACTCGGACAGTAAGAGCTTGCCCTGCTACGCCGTGTACATGAGACACGCCGTCCACCAAGACAGAGCCATGCACAAAGGAGAATCCAGCGGGGATCACATCGTTAATCACCACATTACGCCACGGTGCAGTTGCCGTGATACTGTTAGATAAGGTGATAGTATACGTCACTCGGTCGCCCACCTGTACGGTGCTGACATTCGCTGTCTTACGAGCAGAGGGGGCAGGGTCTCCTGCGTCAATCTCTACACCTTGATCTGGTGCAGGGATGGGGTCTATGTTGTCACAACCGACATAGGCCACGTTGACAATGAACATACCTTGTGCGCCGTCCAGTACCCGCACGCGGAACGTCACAGTTGCCGTTTCGCTCGGTGCAATGTCGCCCAGCCGGACGGTTAGGGTGCGGGTATTGGCGTCAAAGTTACTGTCCACGTTGGCAGTCGAACCGTTTACGGTCACAGAGCCGTCAATAAATTCTAGGTGCTGTGGGATTGCGTCTGTCATTACGACATTCTGCCAGTAGTCCGTTGCGACACCCACATTTGTTGCCCTTACGGTGTAGGTGATGGTATCGCCTACACTTGCCGCTGATCTGTCGGCGCTCTTGAATACCTGCCCCCAAGATGTGCCACGGTCTACCTCAATGTCTTCCGCCGGAGCTTCTACAGGGCCGCCGTTTCCGCCGTCCAAAAGGGCTACGTTGCGGATGGTCTGCCCAAATGCCGTGCTGTTGACCACTGCGCTGAATGTGACCGTGACGCTGGTATCTGGTGCAATGTCACCTAGCTCCACCGTCAAAGTGCGGTTAGCATAGCTGTGTGTGGCGGTGCGTCCGTCCACTTGCACACTGCCATGCTCAAAGGTTAGGCCGGGGTCGATTACATCTGTCAGAACAACATCCCGCCAGTCTACCGTGGCACGATAGCCGTTGGTGACAACGATGGTGTAGGTCACTCTGTCGCCCACTTGTGCTGTTGTCCGATCTGCGGTTTTGGTCGCTTCGGGAAACGCTCTGCCATCTGCGATCTCCACACCGCCGTCTGGGGCTTCTTGGTCTGGGGCGTTCTCACTCTCCACAATTGCGACATTGTGAATTGTCTGCCCAAAAGCACTTTCCGCTACCCGAACCTGAAACTCCACCAAGACTTGTTCGCCAGGATATAGGTCTCCGATGGGAACGGTGAGTACACCGTCTTGGTAGAAGTGTTGGGCAGACAGACCGCCAATAAAGACACTACCATGTTGGAAGATCATGCCCTCTGGGATAGCGTCCACCAGAACAACGTCCCGCCACGGATAGGTTGCCGTTTCAGCGTTCCCAATCGTGATGGCATAAAGAACCATTTGCCCAACCTCGGCACTTGCCACACTTGGAATCTTTGTTACATAGGGCTGTGGATCGCCCGCCGCATATCTGTAGATATAGACGATTTCAATTACATAGCCGTGGTATGTGTAGCCATCGAATGTACGAGGGTGATGCTCTGTAGCACCCGCTCTAACGATAGGGTCAGCGATTTCTTCGCCATACTCATTGACAAAGCGTTCTGTAACTACATTGATTGCACCGTCAAGAAAGGCTGTGCCGTGCCAGTCGATCATGCAGTGCAATACCGTGGCTTCAATGAGATCGCCAAAGGCCCAATGGGAGGATACCAAGTCATTGTAAGGGTTCACGCCCCACGGCACATCAGCAGGGGCGAGAGTGCGGTCTAACACTCGGTTAATGAGGGTCACGACCTCGGCTCTGATGATCGGCTGATGAGGCCGGAATGTGCCGTCTGGATAGCCTACCACCCAACCCGCTTCTGCCGCCGCATGGATATATGGGGTTGACCAGTAGCCATGCTCCACGTCTGAAAACACGCTTTGCGGCGCAATGGAGCGGTCTAAGTCTGCAAATCTGGCAGTCATAACTGCCAGTTCTTCACGAGTGATCGGGTCGTTTGGTCTGAATGTGCCGCTTTCATATTGCTCAATAACCCCTAAGTTATACAGGGTTTCTACGGCTTCATAAAACCAGTTTCCAACGGAAACATCAGTGAGCGTGTCTCTGTGGAAACGCTGATCTCTAGTAAAGTCTGCGCTATCTCGTTCCCACCAGAACATCCGATGCAGTATCATCGCCGCTTCCGAGCGCACCATCTCACGCTCCGGCCCAACGCTTCCATCTGGATAGCCTTGAATATATGGTAGATGCTGGCGGGAATACACATGGGTCACTTCTTTTTCATAGGAAACAAACGCATGGTCGGGAATGTCGGGGGCAGACATGACAGGGCCGGTTATCTGCTCCGCTGAGGCAATTGGCTGACCCTCCGTGTCTGTCGGGGTATACAGCCCGACAAAGTTTGTAGTGACTTCGCCTGTCTGCCATGTGACACCAGTGGCAAGGGCGGGGGTGACTGCGGATAGAACCATAGCCAACACCAGAACAATAGCCATTAGGCGGGGTATTCGTTTTTGTCTTGTCATAGAATCTCCTTTCGATTTTGGGTAAAAAAATAGAGCCTGATTTTTCAATCAGACCCGGCAAGGGATATTCTTTTCTCTCGGTTCACTTCGGGTCAACTTGGCCCGAAGTGTGGCAATGTGTCTCCCTCCAAACTAATGTGAGATATATGCTAAACGCCGCCTGTCGTCTCCGCTTGGGCGGCGTGAAGTCTGCTATTTTTAGTGGCTCATGGTGCGAATCCCAGGTATCAAGTATCTGTGTTATCTATACATCTTCTTTCTTGACAATCAGGTATGTTTCCTTTAGACTGAGTACAACTATGCGGAGAGGTAAATGATAGGCCGATAAGCCGCCTTTTGTGGCTCGTAATATTAAACTTTTGTTCTCCGCCAGTTCATTATGAGCCACGCCACAACAGGCGTGGCTCGTAGTCTTTTTATGGCTCATAAATCACATCTGTCCATCTCCGCCACCAAGAACAAATCCGAACCCCATCTTTATAAGAGAGGTGTTCGGATTTGTTGTATATAAGTTTAGAAAGAGAGACTGCCAAATGGGAAACTATGTAATAACAGGTGCAAATTCAGAGATAGGGGAAGCATTGACCTCTCATTTGACGCAAAAAGGGCATGAGTTGTTGTTGGTATCTCGTTCTCCAAAACGTACTCATGCACCTAAGACGCACTTATGGATTGATGGTGTTGACTTACAAAAGGAGTCCGACTTACTGACCTTGCGCGAAGAAGTCTGCAGGAAGTTTTCTGCTCCATATACAGTAATTCATAGTGTTGGCGAGTTTTGGAGACATAAGTCCATTGATAGAACCCGCTTTGATGAAGTAATTTCAATGATTCACAGTCACTACACCACTCTTTTCGGGGTGATAAAAGCACTTGTTCCCTCAATGAGAGAGATTGGTGGCGGAAAAATTATTGCGTTCAGTTGCAATTCAGTAAAGTATAACTATCCTGACATGGCCGCATTTTCATCGGCAAAGGCCGCCGTCGAATGTCTGATAAAATGTATTGCAAATGAGCAGTCTCAATATAACATCACGGCAAATGCTTTTGCTCTGCCATCCATAAAGACAAACAGTGTCATTGCAACTAAGCCGGAAGAATTTCATCAGAACTATCCGACCTTAGAGGAGCTTACCCATTGTATTGAGCAAACAGCAGAAACGCTTTCCAGTTTGACAAATGGAAATGTGATTAGTTTGTTCAAATTCAGTCCCTCCTTCTATCACAAAGGATACTATGAAAGAAATGAGATTTGGGAGGATGATTCTGATGCTATTGGAATACTATAACAAGCAACAAAAAAAACTATTTAAGTGCAGTATAGCCGCATGGGCATTCCTGACCTTGTTTATGACTTGGCTGGGAGATTTTCTCAGTGCTCACATCCCGAGTGCATTTGCACAGGGAGTTTTAGAGTGGGTTTTGGCGTGGGCAGCACCAACAACAATTGTTGTGTTTTGCTACTTTCACAGACTCAAACTCGTTGACACAAAATTGTGGAAGCAAGAATACCCAGAATATGATATCAGCGGAGAGTGGCGGGATACCACTACATATACAAAAAGTCTTGATGGCAATGGCTGGGAAGATACACGGGAGATCGACGATTCAACTGTCATTTTCGAACAAACATGTAGACAAATAAAAATACTGCCCTCAGATGGTGAAGGGTTTGTATGGCAATCTATCCTTGTCGATTGGGATAGTCAAGACGAGTTACATATTTTATATGAAGTACGGTATAAGTACCCTATGCAGCAGAAAGGCTATCCTGAAAGCCGCACTGGGTACGAACGAATGCACATTGACCGAAGAGGGCAATCCGTGAAACAAAGACCTCACACAATGTGCGGTCAATTTTGGCATTGTATAAAGTCGGATGGCAAGCCAATGCGTTTGGGTGATGTAGTGTATAAACGTACAATTACCTAGGTATTCATATTTTGGATGATTGTTGCCCCACCAAAACAAGTCCCTTAATTGCATCCGCAGCGTTGCAAGTACAATTAAGGGACTTTCCTTTGTATTTGACGGAGAAAACCTTTGCTATCGCGCAAAGCGGGATGATTACCATCCCGTTTTTACTAATTTACTTCCTTCTTACAATGCCTGTGCATTCTCAATGACGACACCCATTCTCTCGCGAATTGCCGCTTGCGCCGCTGCTAGGCGGGCGATGGGAATCCGGTAAGGGGAGCAGGATACGTAGTCCAGTTTCAGACGGTGGAAAAATGCCACAGAGCAAGGATCCGCTCCGTGCTCGCCGCAGACACCGAGTTTTAGATCCGGCCGTGCGGTTTTGCCGGAGGCTACCGCTATTTCGACCAGTTTGCCGACACCGGTTTTATCCAGGCAGGCAAAGGGGTCGGATTGAAAAATTCGCTTCTCGTAATATGTTTCCAGGAATCGTGCCGCGTCGTCGCGGGAGAGGCCGAAGGTCATTTGCGTCAGGTCGTTTGTGCCGAAGGAGAAAAACTCTGACTCTCTGGCAAGTTCATCCGCTGTCAGAGCGGCTCTGGGCAGTTCGATCATTGTTCCCACTTGATAACGCAGCTCAATATCTGCCTCAGCAATAACCGCGTCAGCGGCTTCGGTAATAATTTGTTTGACATAGATGAGTTCGGCTACATCGCCGATCAAAGGAACCATGATTTCCGGCACGATGTCGTAGCCGCGGGTCTGCTTGACATGGATGGCAGCCTCAATGATGGCACGGGTCTGCATGGTGGCAATCTCCGGATAGGTGATGGAAACGCGGCATCCTCTGTGTCCCATCATGGGATTGACCTCGTGCAGATCTGCGATGCTTGCTTGCAGCTCTGCGTAGTCCATCTCCAATTGACCCGCCACAAGCCGGATGTCTTCCTCTTGGGTGGGTAAAAATTCGTGGAGAGGCGGGTCTAAGAGCCGTATGGTTACCGGCAGTCCTTCCATGGTTGTAAAGAGTTTTTCAAAGTCGGCGCGTTGCATGGGGAGAAGCTTTGTAAGAGCCCGCTCGCGCTGTTCTGCAGTTTTTGAAAGAATCATTTCCTGGACGACAGGGAGACGATCAGGGTCAAAGAACATGTGCTCCGTCCGAGCCAAACCGATTCCCTCCGCACCAAAGCGCCGTGCGGTAGCACTGTCTTGCGGATTGTCGGCATTTGCACGGATACCAAGGGTACGAACCTCATCTGACCACTCCATAATCGTAGAGAAATAACCGCCTGTTGCCGCCGGAACCGTTTTGATCTGCCCGATAAAGATACGACCGGTGCTTCCGTCTAAGCTCAAAAAGTCACCCTCTTTTAGGACATGTTCACCGATGGTAAGGGTTTTGGCATCTTCGTCAATTTGGAGCTCGGCACATCCGGAGATGCAACAGATTCCCATTCCCCGCGCAACGACGGCGGCATGGCTAGTCATGCCGCCCCGTGCCGTCAAGATACCACGGGAGACGCTCATCCCCTCAATGTCCTCCGGCGAAGTATCCTGGCGCACCAAAATCACAGGCCCCTTTGCTGAGGCGACTTTGCAATCGTCCGCTGTAAAATAAATACCGCCGCATGCAGCACCAGGGGATGCGGCAAGTCCGTGGCATATTGGAGCTGTTGCAGCCAGCGCCTTAGGGTCAAATTGGGGATGGAGCAAGGCTTCCAACTGATTTGCATCGATTTTCAACAGGGCTTCGTCTTTGGTGCAAAGCCATTCTGTGACGAGATCCACAGCGATTTTCAGTGCCGCCTGGGCGGTGCGTTTTCCGTTTCTGGTTTGCAGCATATATAGCTTTCCACGCTCAACGGTAAATTCCATGTCTTGCAGGTCTCTGTAGTGGCGCTCTAACTTGCTACCGATTAGGAAGAGTTGATCGTAGATATCGGGCATGAGTTCCATCAGCTCTTCGATGGGCTGGGGCGTTCGGATTCCGGCGACTACATCTTCGCCCTGGGCATTGATGAGAAACTCACCGTACAGACGGTGCCCACCTGAGGAAGGATTGCGGCTAAAGACCACGCCTGTTCCACTATCGTCTCCCATGTTTCCAAAGACCATGCTCTGGATGGTGACAGCGGTGCCGCTGGCAGCAGAGAGGCCGTGCATACGCCGATAAGCAACAGCCCGTGGATTATACCAACTGCGGAACACAGCGGCAATTGCACCCATAAGCTGACGCTTGGGGTCTTGCGGAAAGTCTTCGCCCAAGGCAGTTCGATATGTGTCTAAAAATTGGCTTGTCAGCGTTTTTAAATCCTCGGCATTTAGCTCAGAGTCTTCTGTGACACCCCGTTCTTCCTTCATCTTGTCAATCAAGGCATCGAACTGTTTTTTCGGCACTTCCATTACCACGTCTCCGTACATTTGGATGAGACGCCGGTAGCTGTCATAGGCGAAACGCGGGTTTGATGTGGCTGCGGCAAATGCTTCAACCACTTGGTCGTTGAGACCCAAGTTGAGTATCGTGTCCATCATCCCCGGCATAGAGTACACCGCCCCAGAACGCACAGAGACCAAAAGCGGATTGTCGAGACCGCCGAATGTTTTCTCTGTGATCGCTTCCAATTTGCCGATATAGTCGTAAACTTCTTGTTCGATCTCCGGGCAGATGGTTTTTCCCTTTGCGTAATACGCTGTACAAGCATCTGTGGTGATCGTAAACCCTTGCGGGACTGGCATTCTCAGCCTGGTCATTTCCGCCAGGTTGGCACCTTTTCCGCCTAGAAGCTCGCGCATTGCGCCGTTTCCCTCGGAAAATAAATAGACGAATTTGGGGTTCATAATAATCCTCCTATTTGTTTTGTCTTACATCATAATTATCTACCTAACAGGCAGTCAATGTACAAACGGAGCATCTCATGCAGGTGGCAGTAAGGGCGACCGAGCCGGTCGCCCCTACAGTTGTATCCAATCATTGACAGATCAACCTGTATTTCTAAGTCCCGCTGATATTCCGCTGATTGTGAGCAAGATTTGAACCATCAGTTCCTCATCCGCTTCCTCCGCAGAGCGTAACTCTTTCATTAGATTTACTTGCAACAAATTCAAGGGATCCATATATGGATTTCTCTTTAGAACAGACTCTCTGGCGTTTGCCGTTTGCTCTAGTAACACCTTCCCACCGGAAATCTCCAAAACGATTTCTTTGGTTTTGGCATACTCCTCTTCAATATTTGAAAAAATTCTATCGGCAGCTTCCCTATCTTCCACTAGGCCGGCGTATTCTTTGGCTGTTCCCATATCAGCGCGCATCAATGCCAAGCTCAAGTTGTCGATGGTGTTTCTAAAGAATGGCCATTCTTCATACATTTCTTTCATGAGTGCCATGTTTTCTGGCTTCTCAGATGCAAAAGCGGTCAAGCCTGTTCCTGCTGCATACCAGGCGGGCAGCAAATGACGGCTTTGCGTCCATGCGAATACCCATGGAATTGCCCGCAAATATTCAAAGCGTCTTGCATTCTTCCGCGCCATCGGGCGTGAGCCAATGTTGAGTCCCCCAATTTGATCAAGGGGTGTCGCTTCATAGAAATAATCCATAAAGGAAGGATCATCAAATACCAAAGATCTATATTTCTCATGCGAGACCGCAGCAATTTGTTCTAGTGCCTCTACCCAGGTCTCTTTGCGCAGCGTTCCTCTGTCTGCCTCTTTTAATACATTGGTGGAAATTTGTAACAAAGCCGCAATTGCCTGCTCTAAGCTGCGATAGGCCGTATCTTCCGTTAAGTAGCGCAGAGACAATACTTCACCCTGCTCTGTGATCTTCACACCATTGTGGATCGTCTCTGCCGGTTGTGACAACAAGCTCTTATGCAGAGGGCCGCCGCCGCGGCCCAAGGAGCCGCCGCGACCATGGAAAAACTTCAAGTGAATGCCGTATTCCTTGGTCATTTTATGGATTTCCATTTGCGCCTTATACAGTCTCCAGTTTGCTGCCAAGGTTCCGCCGTCTTTGCTGCTGTCTGAGTAGCCAAACATCACTTCTTGCCTGTCGTTCAGAATGTGCAGATGTTGCCTGTACAGCGGCATATCAAACAAGGCTTTCATAATCCCCGGCGCTGCTTTTAGGTCGTCAATGGTTTCAAAGAGCGGCGCAATGTTTAAGGTGCTCTCCACCCGTCCGTCTGCGTGTAAGCGATAGAGACCCGCTTCTTTCGCCAGAAGCAGCACTTCCAAAATATCACTGGGCGCTTTTGACATACTGATCAGATATACGGAAATCGCCCGCCGTCCAAACTCATCATGGATTTGCTTGATGGTTTGGAATGTCTTTATAATCTCCTGGGTTTCCTTCGAATAGTCTTCGATTCCAAGCAGCACGCGCCGCGGGTCAGATAGTGCTGCTGTTAATACCTTTATTTTCTCCTCTTCAGGCAGATCAGCATAATCATCGCTTATGCCCACTTTTTGGAAAATCTCAGTAATGGCCGCCTCATGTTCCCCGCTGTGATTGCGCACATCCAGCGTAGCTAAATGGAATCCAAACAGTTGCACCTGACGAATCAGCCTTTGAATGGTCTTTAACTCATGCTTTGCCGGATGATGCTCTCTTAGGCTTCTTTGAACAAAATACAAGTCATCCAGTAGCTCTTCTGCCGTTTGATAGCCAATCTCAGATTTGCCTACCTGCTTTACTCTCGCAATCATCACAGTAAAGAATCGACGATAGACTTCTGCCGCTACCGGCCATCTCTCCGCTGGAGTTAAGTATTTGTCTTCAGCCTGCTCCAAACGCACGATAAATGCGTCACTCACTTTTACTCTCGTGGTCGCGTGACTATAGCGATGTTGCAAATCCGTCAAGACAGCCAGATATTTTTTGAGTACCAGCTCTCTTTGCTGAATCATGGTATTCCAAGTCACATCATGGGTCACAAAGGGATTGCCGTCACGGTCTCCGCCGATCCAAGAACCGAAGGAAAGGAAGTTTGGAACATCCCACTCAGCGTCCGGATATTGCTCGGCGAGATTGGCCTCTAACTCATCATGGAGTTTCGGCAGCATATCAAATAAGGTATTGTCAAAATAATAAAGTCCGCTTTGTACTTCATCTGCAACCGTGGGTTTATGAGTTCTCAGTTCATCTGTCTGCCACAAAACCGCAACTTCATTGAACAGATTTTCAGTGAGCATGTTTCTTTCTCTTTTTGATAATAGCTGCTGATCTAATTTTTTCAATATGTCTGTAATTCGCTTTTTGATCTCTAAAATCGTTGGCTTCGTTGATTCTGTGGGATGGGCTGTGGTGATCAGTTCCAGAGACAGTGTGTTTAGCACGTCGTTAATCGCATCTGCGTCTACCTGATTTTCTTTCAAAGATTCCACCGCATGCTCAATAGACAGCGGTTGGGTGATCCAATCGTCTTCCAACTGATACTGCCTTTTTCTGCGTATCTTAGAATTTTGTTCTGCCAGATTCATCAAATGGAAAAATACCGCAAAGGCTCTGATCACCTGCTTTCTTGTTGGTGCATCTAAGCTTGCGATTTCATGTTTCAATGTTTCATGCAATTCTTCATTGTAATCTTCCCGCAGAGCTTTCGCCATCTTGCGGATTCGTTCCACTGTTTCCAGCAGTTCTTCCCCACCTTGGCTCACAAGCACTTCGCCCAGCATATCTCCTAATATTTTTACATCTCGGCGAAGCAATTCATTGCTATGGATGTCTTTGTTTGTCATATTACTCAAATTCCTTTCACAAATCATTGTGCAAGTTTTATTTTTACACTTGCACGACAAGTCACATTATACTTCATTTCTTTTAAAAAAGCAAGGTTTTTGCAATTTCATTTTCAAACATTTCATTTTTGTTGAAAATGCACCTCACAAAATTAGACTATTTGTCTAAGCTTTGAGGTGCATTTTAGTCGCGCTGTTTGCTCCCCTATATTGTATGCCCTTATCTTGCTTTTGCAATAAGAGCAAGCTTTCGAATAAATTCCGGTGTTGTGCCGCAGCAACCACCGATGCCCGCAACGCCCATATCCACAAGTCCTTCCATTTCCGCTGCAAAGTCTTCAGGTGTCACATCATAGACCGCCTTACTTCCCTCGAAGCGCGGCAGACCGGCGTTCGGCTTTATGATGATGGGCAAATGCGTCCACTTCATCAGCTCCGCCGCCATTTTCTTCATTTCCCGAGGGCCGACAGAGCAGTTGATACCGAGAAAGTCTGCACCTGCTTCAGTCAGTCTGCTTGCCATGGTAGGAATGTCCGTCCCCATAAAGGTGTGCATATTTGCCTCAAAGGACATGGTACAGACTACGGGCAGATCACAATTTTCTTTGGCGGCACGCACGGCACATTCCGCCACACACAGGTCGATCATGGTTTCGATATAGATAGCATCTACACCCGCAGCCGTGCCTGCTATCACTTGCCGCTTGAAGTCTGCATAGGCGTTTTCAAGAGTCAAATCGCCCAAGGGTGCAAGCATGTGCGCACTCGGTGCAATATCTAGCACCACAAATGCATCAAAACCGGTCGCAGCCTCTCGCGCAAGTTGTACGGCTGCTGTGATATCTGCATTGGATGGACTATTAAAGGTATTGGTCAAGATTACACTTACACCCGCTTCCAAATAGGCAAGATGCACCTCTCTAACCCCATGTCCGTTTTGCAGCATAGTACCCATCGCACCGTCTAGCACAAGAATATTTTCTTTTGCAAATTCGATTAGGTTCATGTGCTCACCCAATCGCCTGTTTCAGGTCTTCTAAAATGTCATCCACATGCTCTGTGCCAATGGAAAGACGAATGGTATTGGGGCGAATACCGCTTTGGAGCAGCTCCGCTTCACTCATCTGAGAGTGAGTGGTAGAGGCTGGGTGGATAACGAGAGATTTTACATCCCCAACGTTTGCAAGGAAGGAGAAGAGTGTCAGTTTCTCGGCAAAGGCCTGTGCTTCTTGCTTGCCGCCTTTGATTTCAAATGTGAAAATGGACGCACCGCCGCGAGGGAAATACCTTTTGTATAGCTCATGGTGTGGGTGTTCCGCTAGCGATGGATGATTGACGCGTTCCACCTGTGGATGGCTTTGGAGGAAGTCTACCACTTTTTGTGTATTCTCAATATGCCGTTCCATACGGAGAGAGAGGGTTTCTAAGCCTTGAAGGAAAAGAAATGAATGGAATGGAGAGAGACAAGCACCCATATCCCGCAGGAGTGTGACCCGGGCTTTGATGATGTAGGCAAGGGGTCCGGCAACTTCTGTAAAGATTGCGCCGTGATAGCTGGCATCCGGCTCTGTGAAACCAGGGAAGCGACCCGACGCTGCCCAATCAAAGCGTCCGGCATCTATGATCACGCCGCCTATCGTTGTGCCGTGACCGCCGATAAACTTGGTGGCAGAATGGACAATAATATCAGCGCCATGCTCGATGGGGCGCAAATGATAGGGCGTTGCAAAGGTGTTGTCCACAATCAGCGGGAGCCCGTGTTTGTGGGCAACATCCGCAACTGCTTGGATGTCGATTAGGGTCGCGTTGGGGTTGCCTATGGTCTCAAAGAAAAGTGCCTTGGTGTTATCACGGATTGCCGCTTCAAAGTTTGCAGGCGACTCAGGATCTATGAAGCTGGTCGTGATGCCCATATTGCGCAAAGTGTGGGCGAAGAGGTTATAGGTGCCGCCGTAAAGGGTCTTTGCGGCAACAATGTGGTCACCCGGTCCTGCAATGTTTTGGATGGCATAGGTGGTAGCCGCAGAGCCGCTGGCGAGAGCTAGAGCCGCAGCACCGCCCTCTAGCGCTGCGATTCGGCGTTCAAACACATCCGTAGTGGGGTTCATGATGCGGGTATAGATGTTACCCGGCTCGGCGAGAGCAAAGCGCGCTGCCGCTGTCTCTGGATTTGGAAAGACATATGAGGTGGTTTGGTAGATAGGGACTGCACGCGCATCTGTCGTTGGGTCGGGTGTTTCTTGACCCACGTGGATTTGTTGCGTTTCAAAGCGCCATTTTTGTTCTGACATGCTTGCTTCCTCCTAATGTTATGATGTTTTTACAATGTCATAAGGTGTTTCTTGATATACAAGGTTCACCCAATTGGAAAATAATAGGTTGGCATGCGCCCGCCATGTGACTGTCGGCGGGTTCTGCGGATCATCGCTGGGAAAGTAGTTACAGGGAACAGGCGTATTGGGATCTTTCGCTTTATCACGGTGGTATTCCTTTTCCAGTGTGTCTGCGTCGTATTCCATGTGCCCGAAAATGAATAGATTCTTGTCTTTTTTCGATCCCACAATATGGATCCCTGCTGTGGGAGAAGCAGCAAGCACCTGTAAGTCTGCACACTGTTTGAGCGCTTGCTCATCAACAGAAGACCAACGGGAATGCGGGGCAAAAAACGTGCTGTCAAAGCCCCGAAGGAACATTTCTTGGTTTGGCGTCACCTCATGGGGGAATACGCCGGATATTTTTTGCTCCAAGAGTCCCTTCCCAATCCCATAATGATGGTACACAGCCGCTTGGGCACCCCAGCAGATATGCAAGGTGGAGGTCACATTTGTTTGAGACCAATCCATAATCTCGCAAAGTTCGTCCCAGTAGTCCACGTCTTCAAATGCCAAGTGTTCAATGGGCGCACCGGTGATGATCAGCCCATCGAATCGTTCTTCTTTCACTTCAGAAAAGGGCTTGTAGAACGCAAGCAAATGCTCTTTCGACGTGTTTTTCGATGTGTGTGTGTCCAGTCGAATCAGCTCCACATCAATTTGCAAGGGGGTATTGCTGAGCAGGCGGAGTAGCTGTGTTTCTGTTGTGATCTTGGTCGGCATTAGATTTAAAATTGCAATCTTAAGCGGGCGGATATCCTGTGTGGCGGCGCGGCATTCAGTCATTACAAAAACCTTTTCCGCTTCTAGCTGTGCCTTGGCCGGCAGTTCATTGGGAATTTTAATTGGCATTGCGTACACCTCCTAAAAAATAAAAAGACGCTGAGCAAATGGAATGCTCCGCGTCTTACTTTGCTATGTTCCGGTCAGATTATCACTCATCACATTCGACGGAAACGCAAAGCAGACGCGTGTGGCATCATCATGCCCCGCATCATCATGTTGCGCATACCCATATCTGTCTGGGCAACTTGAATATGATTGAAGTGTTTCATAGATTTATCCCTGCCTTGAAAAGTATTATGCACCAGACGCGGTATGTTTGTCAAGAAGTTTTTTGACTTTTGCTTTGTCGTCTCATTTATGGCACCGGATAGCTATCTATTATGGCCCAAAACATACCTCTAGTTCGATGCAGCCGTTTTCTTCCGCTTTCTCTTGCGAACCCCGCGCACAATTAGCACAGTTGCCACTATGATAATCGTCAACAGCAGTAATATAACACCCAGAAGCATGAAAAATATCCGATTCGGACTCCGCAGCAACTCAATGGGCGACCGGCTGTCAATTTCTATCTTACGCCCCATCACATCATCATATCTTGCCGGAACGATAGGAACACCGTCAATCTCATCAAAAGACTCCAAATACCACGCGAGGGCCAGCCATTCTTTGAGTTCCATATCACCATAATGAATGATGTGATCTTCCATATTCTCAATGGGATTGCCATATGCATCTTTTGGTGTTAACCGAAGCAATCCAAAGGACAAGGACTCCACCGTCCCAAGCATTTGCGCAGAATAGAGCCCGCCTATGACACGGTATAACCTGTCATTTTCCAAATCTGACACGTTCCCATCCATATCCATAAGCTGCACCGAAGTAACGCGGTTGAGCAGCAATCTGTTTGTGTTGAAGGTATATGTTAGTCCAGCAATATACAGCCTAGCTCCCGACATGAGGGTCGATACGGAAATGTCAATCTCCGCGATTGTTCGCAGTTCCCTTCCGTAGAGATACAGACTCACGAGCGGAAACCCAGGAACCCCATCCGACCCGATTCCCAAACTGCTCACGGCAAAGGCATCTGCCACCGTAATTGGCCCCTGCGGGAAAGACGCGCGAATAACACCGTGCGGGGCAATGGCCGCGTAAACCGGACTGAAGTCTTCGCCCTCAGCCCGCCTGACCGCGTAAATGTAGGAATTTGCGATGAGGTTGCCGAGAGGCTCTTCACCAAAATGTCTCCCAAAGTTTTCTATTGGTGTAAAAGGAAAGGGTGCATACGCCAATACTTGGTCATATGTATAGTCAAACATGGATAGATAATACTGATCAACCATCACCCGAAATTCATCTATTTTTGCCTGAACTTCCATATCTTTTGGCAAATCCTGGCTGATCGGAATGATTTCATAATGTGCAACCACAAATTCGCCGGCATCGCTTCCTAGAACAACATGTCCTAACTGAAAAGTGCGCGCACCCGCGGAAACAACAATCGTGTCATTGATCATAACAGGTTCATGCACAATGTTGTGTGAATGCCCGCTGATCAGCAAATCAATGCCGTCCACAGCCTCGGCCAGTCGTCCGCAATCTGAACCCAAGGGATTTTCAGGGTTAAAGCCGCTATGCGATAAGGCAATGATGATATCTGCCTCGGTTTCCGCCTGGATACGCGCAACAACAGCCCTGGCTGTTTCTATGTAATCATGAAATAACAGCCCGGCTTCCGGTATATAAGTGATAGGCCTCGGCCCCATAACGCCAAAAACCGCTGCGGTCACACCGCCTCGCTCAATAAGCATATAATCCTGAGCAACCCCATACGCATCCATTGCTGCTTTAAGCGCTTGGGCTTCAGTCTCAAGAGCCGGGTCTGCAAGTGTGCTATCCCAATCAATATTGGCAAGCACCAAGCCGGTTCGTTCATCGCCGCTCTGTACTGCTGCGTTCAGCATGTCTGTAAATCCCGCTGCGTGATAGTCAAATTCATGATTTCCAATCACGGCAGCGTCAAATCCTAACTGACCCATGAGGCGCACTTCGGGGGCTTCATGGGTGAAAATCGTCTGAAAAATCGTCCCCATGGACCAATCGCCGGCATCGAGCAAAAAACTGTTCGGATGAGCTTTCCGTACACGATTGATTGCAGTCTGCATCCGCGCAAAACCGCCCCGCTCCGCGACGCTACCATCTTCTGCCATAAATCGCACCGGATCAAAGTTTGAATGTAAGTCGGCTGTGAATAGAATGGAGATCTCGGTTTCAGAACTCCGCGAATTGGCAGCACTCGACATAGGCAAGAGCAAGAGTCCCGCAGTCATCGCGATAAATAATGCAAGTGCTGTGACTTTCATAAGCTGTTTCATTGTATAAGCCCCCTATTCGAATCTACCCTAAACCAGAAGGTCAAAATCAGCGGTGATGGCATATTGTTGTAACTTCATTTTTGTCATGCCAATTGATATTGATGGATATGATGAATACCGGTCATGACAGCGCCTAGTGTTGTCTCTCTGTGGTTGAGGGCGG
>Ga0131853_10010841_pt1 | contig 16663 bp, 7 predicted proteins | sample TergutLab28metaG_FD_92764 | JGI IMG/M metagenome (GOLD analysis project Ga0131853, IMG submission 92764) | Labiotermes labralis P1 segment gut microbial communities from Petit-Saut dam, French Guiana - Lab288 P1 (version 2) (version 2) | ecosystem: Host-associated > Arthropoda: Insects >...
ATCATCATCTTCCTCCATGGATTAGGTCGTTTGACCTGTTCCGGCATCGACGCATTGCCATCGTTTCCTGGGGCGTCCACGGTCTCTTCTTCCTCGAGGTTTGTAGTTGAGGGCGTGTTTCGGGAGTCTTGTGTTGTCCATTCTTTCAAGGTGGTTGATCCAGTTTTGTTTGTATTTGAGTCTCACGTCTTGTATTCCAGAGATCTTTAGTTCTTTTCTTATGACTTCGCTTCTTATTTTATCCAGCCTTGTGCTGTTATTATTAACAGCCACGTGATGGTTTCTCTTGCAGTTGTGTACTGTGTTTGATATAGCCAATTAGAACTAATTTACACACGACAATTTGCACGTGTTAAAACTGAATGTTACCTGAGCTTTTTAAATGTCCGATGTTGACATTATCTAAATCCAAATCAAAGATATACAGACCGAGAATCCGTGCTATTTAAGAAGAAATGAGGCTCGAATGCGCAGCGCAGCCTTAACGGCCATCAACATGAGAAACGTGGCATTAAAAATTCACAGCACCTTCCATTTACGAAATCGGAACTTAGGAGTTGTTATGCTGGAAGCTGTTGCAGCCTACCAAAGTTATAAAATGTACTGAAGTTGTTTTATTAAGCTACTTGAGCAGTATTTCTCTTAAAATGCTGCAAAAGCGTAACTAAGAGCCCTGGAGTAGTAAATTTTGCGAATTAATATTTAAATGGCTTCCTTCTTCTGAAATATGCCAATAGCAACTTGAATCAGACTCAAAGTTAGGTACAGTTTAATTATTCAAAAAGAAAGAAGATTTTTGTAATTGTTAGAATGTGAAATGCAGTATTGGTAATTTCTTTTCCATTCCTGGTGTTGCTGTGGTCTGTATGTATGAAGTTGTTGTATAGAATAGAACACTTATATAGTTTTACCATTTTTAATTGGATCGTACAGAACATAAGGTGCCCAAAATAGACCACTTAGAATTTATCAGAGAACAAGAATTCAGTGTGTTGTTAACCTGCATCGTGATATAGCCATAAAATAAGAACAAACAGGATGCGCTCTTTACTTTCAATTTATTTCAATAATTAAGCTGTACACCTTTCTAGCAGGCTTACTGCTCATCATCAGGAGGTACTACTCTGTATATACAGCAATTGGTATAAGTCTTGCGTTTATGTTGACTGGCTGTTGGCAGGATCAGAATGGAAAATTGAAATAAATTGAACATAAATTAAAAGAAATGTACAAAGAATTTTAAAACTGAGAACATTCAATTCTTCTAAAAATATAACATATAATACTAGAACTTAGGAAGTTAACAAGTAAACATAAATATTTTACTTGTAGCCCTGCATAGAAATGGAGTACACAGAACTTTAATGTTTTCTTATTTGTAATTTAAAAAAAAACATGTGCTACAGTATTTTGTCAGTACACATGTACACATAAATATAGCTTGTATCCCCTTCTACTTGAGTCCTGTGACTAGGTATCGTTAGCACAAAATAGTGTGCTGCTAGCATTTGTATGCTTCTTCTTCTTCTTCTTCTTCAGGCACTGAAATTCCTTTAGTGTTTGAAAGTTATGGCCTTCTCAACGACATATTTCCATTTCCCCCGATCCTGGACGCAGGTTATCCAATTTTTAACCTTCATTTGGCAAAGGTCCTGTTTGACTTTATCTTCCCATCAGTACTTGGGTCTTCCTTGTGATCTTTTGGTTAGAGGATTCCATTTAAATATCTTCTTGACTGTTCTGGTACCTAACATTCTTTGTACGTGACCAAACCAGCTTAGTCCTTGAGCTTTAATATAATTGACTACATATTTATGTTTTATCAGTTTATCTAATTCTTCTTTAGTTTTAATCCTCCATATTTGATTTAGCATTTGTATGCACAGTAGTGATATTATTGGTATCAAAATTAAAGAAAGCGATACCACATGCCACCAGGAATCAGAGGTTCCTTAAGTTGTTCACAATCTAACAAAGTTAGCACTGCCACACTCATTGGCTCTAATGAATCCGTTGCATACTGGTTACTAATTGCTCTATTATAGAACACCAGATCTATCTATATAATTAACACACATGAGTTGTAGTGGAAGAGATTGCTGCCAAGAGCTTGTAATTATTCCTAGCATAAGTTAACAGAGCGGCTAACAATATCCTGTGCACGCTTTGCCTAAACAATTTGCAAGTACTTAATGTACACATGTGATTTTCGTTGATAGTTTTACCAGAGTGTTGAGTGCGAGAGTAAAGCTTGTGCACTAAGTGCAGAACCTACCAACAATGATTCTGCCAGAGACGGAGAGAAAGGTTGTGTATATATGAGCGAGAGAGAGAGAGAATATGCTCCGTTACACGAGCTCCATCAACTCTGAGTTTCCTTCCCACATTTCCCTACATTGTCACGCCTTCCCTTATCCTATCCTATTTTGAAGAGCAAACAGATACGATACGATACGCCTTTTCATATATATTACCGTCGTAGATGTTCATTTTATTCAATCTTTTCAGCTGTTTACTATTTTGTTATTTTACGATAATGTTTAGATGTATATACGCTTAAAATATTGTCCGATTTGGTTTATTACTGCAGCCTAAATGCAGTAGTTATGAAAAATTGTGTAATAATTGGAACAAGACGTGCGACTAGTCACCTGTCTGCGTTCTGAATGATAAAAAGTACTTTTCACTGTAGACAAGATTTTTAATAATTCATCATAACACAAAAATGTGCCTGCAGCGTTATAATTTTGCTTTTACGAAACTAGCAAATTAGTAATGCCCAAAGCCAAGTATTTCTATATAAACTCTGACCTGAATTATTTAGGTGAGTAAGTTCGAGTGACGAGCGTTGGATGCCGCTGCAGTCTTTAGGGGCGAATTCTGGAATTGTGGTTTTGAATCCTGCTGAGAGAATTGGTGTTTTGCATTGTGCAGTGGGTTGTACCGGAATTTGCTGCAAACTGATGTCATATTTAAGATGTTAGACCAATGTTCGACAGAGCTGTATCTTTTTTATATAGATGTGTTCTGAGTCGAAACACGTCACTGCATATAATTTTTTAAAAAGTAGACGGTTTTCCAAATTCATCGCAAATAAATATGCATTTGAACACTCGTATGCTTTCATTGTCTTCGACTCTGCAGTACATTGTGGTACCCTGATTATGTTTCTCGGTTACTTTACATCCAAAATTTAACATTTTTATTGGGTAATCTTAGACATTTCCAGTAGATGACCGAAAACTGACATCTGACCAATATTAGACGGTGCTTTCCCATGCGACAGTTCGCTGTGCACATTTCCATTATCAGAAAGCTAAGCGGTGTTTGGCGACAATGGTTACATTACTTAAATTACACGTTCTATGTACTTGTATACAAACAGAATATGGTATTTTCCTAAGAATGAAGTTCGTAATATAATTATACATATTACATTTTTAAGTATCATACAGAGATACTGAATACATATGTGATCCACTAAAATCTTAAAAGAAAAATTGAGAATTTAAAGGTTAATTAGCGGACATTCGCCATAGTTAAATCCCATTAAGCGTTAATTTGAACATCTTTACATAAATAAAATTTACAGGGCTTAATACTTACACATGCAAACAAAAGATTTAAAACGAACGTCAGAGATACCAACTGAAGTTCACAACACTTGCACAAACTTTGTCAGTCATGCACCCAAATAATCGCATGGAAAATCGTATTTACTTAGAAAGCTTTTTGACTTTGCAAATGAACTTAGTCTCCATTTAGGGATTAAACTCTGAAACTTCGTCTCCTTTTACGTATGCAAGACATTCTACACAATGCCGGCATCGCAGACAGAACATAAACTGGGAGGAACCTGCAAGAATCACTCTTCCTGTAGTACTTCAGGAGCGTCATATGGCTCAGGTTGCGAATTTCCATATCGAGATTTGTCGGAACTGTAGTTTTCTAACGTAGTTAGCAATTTGATGTTCAGGTGACCGTGAATCGTGAAAAATTTTTATAATGAAACCAACTAGATGTACTAATTTCTCAAATTTATTTTTGGAATAGAACTCTACATGATTCGGACAGTTCCTCTGTCCATCATCAGGAGTTTTTTCACTGTACACACAGCAATGGTATATGTCATAGAGGTTTGCTGACAGCTTGCGAGCAGGATCAGGACGGACGTCCTGTTGATGGACAGAGGAACTGTCCGAAACATGTAGAGTTTTATTCCAAAAGAAATTTGATAGATAATAAATCTAGTTGGTTTCATAATGAGAAGTAGTTAGCAATGTTGTAAAACCTGTATAAGCTTATAGCCTTCAGTTTAATTTAGTAATAGTTAAATAAACAGGCTCGAAAGAGCCTTATTTAGAAAGAGACATGTGCACATAATTCAATATTCATAAAGACTAAGGTACAATAACGGCTCTTATTTAACTTCCCGAGGAATAGAAGACTTGTTATTACAGATATCTGTGCTTCTTTTACTCTGATTATAAATTAATCTATAATGGAAAACAAAGAGGCTATCAAAGCACTCATCTCCCTAACAACATGTTAATTTACCAGCTTATATTAACGAGTTTGAATTATATATGTTATTGGAAATATTTACTGAACTTACTCGTTGAGGAAGTATATGTGCCTGTCCCACGGAATACATAAGTGAATTTCCAAGTCCACACTTTGAAAATCTGCCTTGAAAAGTTTACTTCGCAGTGTTCAAACATTCCAACGTTTTATACGCACTTACGCATATGTATGTGCGTGTGCGTATATATATATATTTTTATGCATTTTTCACACAGTAGGTTATTCTCAGTGTTACGATGCACAATTTTATCGGGTGTCGAGTAACAGTGGATTGCAAAGTGTACTTTTGAGAAACGTTGCTTTGGGGTGCTGACGTACGATCTCCTGTCATGCAGATCATGGACTAACAAGCCATGTATCAATGCCAGCGTACAGCGATGTGCCAGTGACTCCCTACAGAGCGAGTGTTACGGGTCAGCTGTGATATCCCCACGAAGCCTAACCTAACACTTCAATATTACGATCTGCATAACACAGGATTAAAGTAGGGGGAATCTAGCGATACTACCATTATCACGGAACGGAAGCCAACCCTTCCCTTAGAATCCTCGCCTTAGTTCCGGTGGCTACACCGGCTTTTAGAGTCTGCATTATTCTGCATGAAATATAGACATTGATGGCATTACACGCCAGTGTAGCGTCTGTTGGCAGCATTGCATATTGATGTTCGACAGATCAAGAGGAATCCTGTGCAGGACAAGTCATGTTAGGGTGAGCAGTTGCCTGGATGTTTCTTTCAGTCCTTCATATCCGGGTTCTAATTGGTAATATATCCTACTCTGTCCACACTTTATTTCTTTTCGACAGTAGAAGTCACACCGTTAAGAAATTTGTGCTCCGTTGTTGAGTCAGCACTAATTAATTAAGGGTTGAGGGTTGTTTGACCATATGTCTTCCTCATGAAATAAAATGAAACGCCAACTTGATGCAAATAGGTAATTTTATTGATGTATTCTTAGCTCGACATGTTTCGGGTACATACGTCCATCATCAGGAGCATTAAATATTGAGTTGCAGTATATGGTTTTCTGCACCGAGTTTTTGGATGGGTGGTGGTCTTGAGAGCCGCTGCGTCGTGCACGGCACCATCCGCACCGTACAACACGACCTAAGCAGCGGCTCTCAAGACCACCACCCATCCAGAAACTCGGTGCAGAAAACCATATACTGCAACTCAACATCTAATGCTCCTGATGATGGACGTATGTACCCGAAACATGTCGAGCTAAGAATACATCAATAAAATTACCTATTTGCATCAAATTGGCATTTCACTTTATTTCATAATTAAATTAAATTACACTCATTTATTAAAATCGTTCACGTTCAAACAAAATCAGTTACGCAAATGGTGAAACGGTGAAGATATGCGCAATACGTAGATAATATGCTAAAGTTGATGAATAACTACAGATAAGAGGGGAAGAGTGTCAAGACAAAATGGTCGTCTGCAGCCAAAAGAAAAGTTTCATATTAAATATTCAGTAATTGAAACAGCAAATAATAATTATAGTGATAATAATAGTAAAAATGGTTCCGCGCCCCTTACTTTACGTCGCTGTTTGTCACCATCCTGACGTGTTCGTTTTAATGCTACTGCTATCAGAAGGGCGAGCGGGCGAAGCCTGATAATTCTGAATGCAGTGAAGCTGTTTGCCTTCCCCAAACCCACCCCCGAAATGAAGTGTTTCAATCGCCTTTGATGTTTGCTTTCGTACACTCCTGTACTCTTTGTGACGTCTCTCTTTCTCTCTCTTTGTCTGTCTCTCTGTCTCTATCTCTCTCTCTGTCTATATCTCGAGCCATATGCATGACCGGTTTTACTGACAAGCGAAAGTCTTGGCATAATTAATGTGTATGATATTTATATAAGTTACAACACATTCGTGTAACTTAACAACAGGCTGTTATTTTTCAGGATGCATCTAACCAGTGCGGATCTAAATAACTGATGACGATCCTCACATTACGTTGTCTGGAAAGTAATGCCCTCTGTCGATAAATGCAGCTGCAAGTTTCCTTTCTCCTTTATCATTCGGCATGTTCTGTTCCTTCCTTCTAATTTCTGCATCATTGCGCATTCCGTGTCCGCATCATTATGCATTCCGTACCTTGCCATAATTCCTGTCACCGACAGCGCGGTATTGAACCCCGAACCAACTAGACAGATACGTTGCAGTACACCGTCGCTGCCATGACGGACGACACGAGATGAGTATCAGAATTTAGAATACTGCTGAAGCCTCGATTTGTGTCACAAACCATTCTAGATAGGGAAGTTTCCAAGCTTTAAACTGATGATAGTTCTCATGGTGTGTTTTTAAACTGTATGCTACACCAGAACCTGTAAAATATCCTTATTTTGAGGGTAAATATATTGTTTCTAAATGGTCAAGACTTATTTCGTTGGAGGTAACTCTTTGGTATCTTATGGGACTGTTTATTTTTTACGTAATTAATCCTTGACTAAGAGCATTCATTAGGCCTGTCTATGGAGAATACATGGAAGAAGGAATGGTCGTCCTTGTTACTGTAAACAATTTACATGGACTTGTATGTATTCCTAGGAAAAAAGTATATATTATGCGCACACCTTCCCTTATCTACATACTTCATAACGATCATTATACTAGTTACGCAACACATTCTTACTCAGTAACATACATATGCTTTGTATTTTCCCTTCGATTCCCTGTATGGAGTGTAGTACCAAGTATTCTTGTTTCCTGTCACATTAATCTGTTTATGATTTTACAGAATACATTTGCATGAACGCATATTTATGCATTTCAAACTGAAGTCTTTAACAGCATAGTTATTGCTAGTCATCATAGGCTTGCCATTAAGAGACTCGGGCCTGGAAACCGGTGTAGTGTGGACAGATACACTAATGCACTGATTTTTTTGTCGGTAGTAGTTGAATTTTGACGCTCAGAAAGAGAGGTACTTCAGCGTATTTTATCACATCTGTCGTATGCTCCGAAAGTCTCCCGTTCGACTCTCCGTCTGATAAACGATAGACGTGTCAAGAAGAACCCTTTGTCGTGGAAGAAATTTCTTGACCTGTTGTGATGTTAATTTACTGCAGGATTCCGCGCGACACTTCTGTATGTCGCAGTGGGACAAATCGCATTTTGGTCTTTTGGGTTGTGACGTTTACACCCTGAAGATGAAAGTAGCAGTCTCCTTCTACGTGTCCCCAACCACCTATCAGACTACATCATTTCACAACCCTGAAGACCTTAGTCTAAAAATGGAGAAGATGTTTACGTTCTTATTACCGAGAAAACTGGAGAATTCTAAGAAAATATTACCCTATCAAACATAAACATGGCATGGTCTGATCGATGGCAATATCAGATCCGCTTTCTTGTGCAGTAGACCAAGTATACATGTTAGGGATGACAATCTTTCAGGAAGGATTGCCCTCACTTGGTGTTGTAAAATTTACACCGAGCGAATGCTGCGTGAACCAGTATGGTATTAGCTTATTATATAGTAGCGGGGTTATCCACTTATCCAGCCAAGCAGACAGGCATCTCTATAGCCACAAAGAGGCCTTAGACTGTCTGTACATAGTGGTTCTCTTTCCGTGTCTAATGGACTGTGAGTCCCCACCAACTCTTTTCCCCAAGACCAAGTTGGCGAACCGAAAAATTGCAAGTAAACCGTGAAGCCAACGCCTTGGACATCCAGTATCTCTATTGTGGATATAAAGACACATGAAAAAGGCAGCGGTCTCCTCCTTAGATCATTTGATAGATGCGTAACGTTGTTATGTGAATCAGCTTAAAAAACGGTGCGAAGGGGAAGAATGATAAAGCGCCGGGTTTATAAGCGGTCAATCCTGAAAGAACTCATCACATTTTAAACACTAAAGACATACTTCCCACTGTAACAGGTAGGACATTAAGGAGGTACTTGTTTCGAATTTCAACAGGCACAAATATTTGCTGTATCCATTTTGACTTTATTCAGCTCTTCTCAACGAACACAGAGAATTGAGTGAAGTAGTCCCTGTTCACGTCAGAAAGTTGTGTGGTGGAGTGGAGGTATACCTCCATACATGCTTAACGTCGGCTGTGAATGGAGGTGAATGGTAGGCTCACGCACCGGCCACCTTACCTGCAGAGAAACTATCTCCAATATCAATTTTACAAGAGGTTGGGTGAGCGCTAGGGCCGGTCTGGACGGTTTTTGGAAAAAAGTCGTTAAGTAAACACAGCACGGCGTCATATACCGAAAAACTTCAATGTCTAAGTAAAATTACATTTTATTAAAAAATAATTTTTAAATACTTAAATCTGGATGTTTCTCGTCGTCAGCTGTGTTGTTGCACCCTGTGGCATGAGGCAGCTGGCAGGTGTTTTACACAAACATCCGTGAGTTTTATCGCAGACATGTTGTTAGGCTTCCGTAAAATGTGCTGGGGGTGAGCTGTATTATACACGTTCCGCGTTTCCCCTCACTGTGTCCTCATTGGTGTTTTGTGTAGTTTTTAAAAGTTCCATGTACTTCATTGCTAATAAGTCTGTCAAACCACCATTTCAACCAGGCGACTCACCGTGTTATTGAAATACGCGGGGACTGAATGACAGAATCATGTAGAACAATTAAGCTATTCTTTCTGAGGTGAATTATGTAGTGGTTCAGTAAGGTTTTGTTTGGTTGTAGTTGGTTAGCATAATTTCGCTCATTAGGCCCATAGGCTATAGTGTACTATTTGTGTGTTTACGTTAATTGTTTATTATTAGTTCAATTTTAGTATAATTTAATTAAACAAACAAGGTTCCAATTTCCTAGATAAATTATTCACAAGAACTCTCTTAGTAGTTATTTAATTTAACTTGGTAATCTGTGCCGGAAATTATAATATATGTGGCTTGCTTAATCCCATTATTATATCCTCTTTTCCTTCTCCTTAAAGGAAGATCACTGTATGCCCTGTGCCCATATCCGCAAGTATCTCTTCCTTGGAATAAATGTTAAACCTCTTATTCAATTTTATTTTGTTTCTCATTAAATGTAATGGAACAGAATTCTTGAACCGAAAAGGGATATTTATTGGCAGCCGGATAGAGATAAGTTGTCTCTTGGTACAGCATGAAGACATATACGGAGTGGAGATAATAGGTTCGCTCACTCCTAACGTCTATATTACAATTATTTCTTTTATATTTCCCAAAGAGAATTTGTTGTATGCATTTCTCGTCTCTCTCATGATTGCTGCATGTCCTGCCCATCCCATCCTCGTTGATTCGGTCATCCTAATAATATTTGGTGGGACATCACGAATTGTGAAGCTGACATTGTTTTCGCCGCTGTCCTGTTAATTACCCTTTCCTGTATCCAAATATTCTCTTCACAATGCGTTCTCAAGCACCATCCATATATGAAGAAGGGTGAATTGTCTGTCCACCACAAAACAGAATACAATGTATCAAGAATGGTAATGTTATGTACGTACATAAAATATAGAGTGCAGAATTCGCATTTCGATATAGCAGCACCCTTAGAATGAAGTCGTACACATGTGATATTCTTACACATATTCAAGTTTTAAATCTATATTAGGCCTAGAGTATTCTACTTATGTTACAATTATGTAATTCTGATGTCTTCTACAGCTCGTATTTTATTCCCTAAAGGTGGGCCTTTGTTTTGAAAAGCAAGCATATTTTCATTGCCTGTTACACTTCAACGGGTCGTGAGAAGTATACATTTCAGTTTGTTATACGACCACGGCATCTTCTTTCTCTTGAGGTCGCTGAAACTAGTTTGAAGCAAAGACACTAATGTAGATTTCGTAACAAAGATTTAGTTAAATCGTGTCATTAAGCAGCAAAGTGTAACTCTGCTCAAAAGAGATAAGTTTCTTACGTTGCTCAGCTAGTTGTGAATAGCGTGTGACAAGAATTACGTCATACTTCATGGGGTCTGTATAGTAATACTTTTGGTTTTGATACCAAAGGAGGGCAAGTGAAATAGAGACGTCCATTAAACTTGGTGTCAAGTACTAATTTGTGCTTTCATTACACATACTTTATGTATTGTCTCCAAGTTCAAAGCCATGTACACCTCCTTTAGGCTGTCAAGCGTATTGTGTTGCGAGGAATGACAAAAGGTTTGGTCTGAGTACAAACGTTTCTCCTGAAAGTGATGAAAACGTGGTTCAGAGATCGTCTAGACATTGTGTTAAGGAACTTTGGTACGAAACTATGGAATAGTTTTAAAGTTAGGGTTATTCTAGTGTTGCTTGATGGCGAAGTTGTTGGTACTTCTCAAATCAGTTACAAGAAGCGAAACTTTCAAAAGTATTGCGCTAAGGAACTAACACGCTGCAAACAGACGGAACGTTTCTTTATTGAGCTTGATTTTAACCACTTCAGTCTATTTTACATTCTCGCATTCGTGCTAATTCATTCTTTCATTCATCCGTCCGTTCGCTCATTCATTCGTTCTAATACGGTACGACCTCCTATTACATTCTCGGTTTTTCCAAAATGCCACCGTGCAGTATGGATTCCTCATCAAATTTACGTTTACACTTTTTTGTACGCACCTCCAACCCACAAATCAAGCCCTTCGTAACCTCTTTGATTTAAATCGCCAGCAATATCAAGGGACCAGAAGGTGTCTCGCTCTGCATTCTTCTGTTCTCCTTCACCTACACCTACTCGACCCATAGGTCTATAACTTCATTACTAGGTATAATTTCCTTTACGTCTCGCATCGTAGAGAGTTGTGACAGTCACCTACATATCCTAATATGATTCCAGTAGATGTTATTTAATTATAAACTGACAAGGTATTCTGGATTAAGTTTTAATTTGTATACAAAACTATTAAATTACCTACACTATAACTATCAATGAATACTGGTATTAATACCTGCTAAGAAAATGAAACTAATTTATTGCCCGCATTTTGTGCAAACTCGAATACAACCGAGACACACAACGAAAGCAGTTCATCCCTCCACCATGTCTATTTTTCTTCCAGACATTTGTGCTAGCGTTGTGTCTGCACTGTCCGTCTTGCTTCATTCTGTCATATAACTTTGATTTCTAATGTTGCTAACTTAATTGACTGGCTAGATGGTTTCTGGAAACATTATCTTTCGAAATTTAGTGCTGCTAGTAGGGAGAGGGTTTTCTACCGTAAATGTCATTGGGAAAGGAAATACAGTCGCATCCTGCGTGGTTCCGAGACCGGCAACGTTAGTCGGAACGACGTAAGTCGAGAGAGATTTTCTCATAACACCAATGTGAAAATGGGGATGGTGGTTCAAGACAGTTTAATTTTGACCAAAAAATTATTAATACTTACGGAAAAAATACAGAAATTAAATATGACAAACAAGTGACAATATAAGGAGGAGACCTTTGTCATGAAGTATAGCCATATTATTTGGTTCATCATCTCCATTGTCCAAAAAGCAGGTGGCCATACATGACTTGAAGATTACAAGCACTAAAGTCTGGCTAGACAAAGACCTCTTCTACTCTAGGTCTCCCAGTAGCAAGCGAGTATCGTCGTGATTTCTTGCCTAGTTGTTGCTGCCCGCTGCACATTCAAATAAATGTCTTCACACACTTTGATGTCACTTTCAGTAGCTCCAAGCCCGCACACAACTTCGAAACTGTCATGGTCCACTCCTGAGGCTCGGATTCAGGTTCCGCACTCTCTTCAAAATCTCTTTGCTTCCGAATTTCGAGAAGATTGTCGAGAGTGAAATCCTGATCATGGGGGGGGGGAGGGGTTAGCAACTCGAATTCTTCACGAACTTGCGCGCTTGGTTTAATGTGGTGAGTCTTGGAAACAAAGAAGGGCAAGACTTAAGGTGGGGAATGACTGCAATTTTGGTTGTTTCTGAACAGCTCTTGTTTCCACATGTGCAATTTCGGCTGTTTCTGAGTACCTGTCGTTTCCACTTATGCAATTTCAGTTGTTTCTGAGCAGGTCTGGTTTCCGCATGTGCACTTGTAGTTGTTTCTTAGCAGTTGTTTACTGCTGTAGTTATTTCTGAGTAGCTCTCGTTTCGTTATCTATAATTTGTGTTTGTTTCTGAAGAAATCTGTTTATCGTATATATAATTGTTGTTGTTTCCAAGCAGTTCTCTCTTCCATATGTACAATTATCTCCAACATTTACCGTAATCTGTCCTGAAGGAATACTCATATTGTATTACAACACAGACACAACACACTACACTCCTCCTTCCACCAGCCCCTCAAACTATATCCTTTGTCAACTTTCCCAGCAAATCCTCATTTCCTACCGGAAGTTCTATTGTAAAATATATTCTTTTATATTGAACCAGTTAAAATATACGAGTATTACTACATCTGCGCGTCTTCGATTGAACATCGGATTTGCTTTTGAAAGTAGAACCCGTTAGAGCCATTACACACTCACTTTACATGTTTTTCTGAGGTTTCTCATGCTAGTCCATACTCCTCCCTGGAGGATTTCTTTAAGCATATATAATTTTAATGTGTAATGAATGTTTATAATATTCATATTCGTAAGCTAGTGTTATAAAGGGAACTGAGTAAATGGTAATGATAGTGTCACACGCATTTTAATGCTATATTGCAAGGTGTGTTTTTAACTTTATAATTTGATTCCTTTATATCCAGCCAACTATATAAATTCTATCATTTGTTGCGGTGAATCTAATACCGTTTTTGCTGGCGGTTTTCTTTTTAAGAATACACGACTCTAAATTTATTGCATTATGAGAGTCGAGTTTTCTTTACAAGCAGTAAATGGCGCCGGGTTCAGAAGAGGTCATCTGCTGCATTACATGGTTGAGCCGTCTTGGAAAAACACAGGTTATGGTGTAGGAATGTGTGAGTTGTCACAGCAGTATGAACACAGGATACTGAAAGTTGAGAAGCGAATCCGGTTCCTATTTCTTTTATACCTGTCGTGGGCTTAACTCTAGATTTCACAGCCGATTCTTGGGAAGCATAATTCGCGCCTTGAACAGAATTGACAGTCGCGGAATCAACTGAGTCTGTTCAGCTTTCATCGGACTTAGAACGAAGCGTGCACTAATCTCCATCACAAAATATTTCTCGTAAGAAAGGCCTTTGATTTTCAAAATCTCGGCCGCATGATACAAAACATATTTATTTTAATTCCTAATTGGTGTGGCCACAGGCAGGTATAAAACTTGATTATGGGCCTGAATAAAAGCTCTGAAAATGAAATATTAAAAGGGTAATTTCCAAAATCTCAATTCGTGTACAGACCGTCTCTAAATAATTTCAGTAATATTTGCTAATTGTGTTACGAGTAAAACTTACAGTTCAATTCTTCCAGGTCTACTTTATAGGAATTATGTAAACAAACAAAAATATTCTTTACTCCGGGCGACATTCACATTCTGTTAAACGTCTATTATATTTACCTTCTCTCAACATGCGAATGTTGTTAAGTGTGGAATAGTCCTGTTGGTGTTACGTCTGCTGTCGCACTGTTCTTTAGGTTCAATATAAGGAAGTAGGCTCTATTGCAGTACCGGTGTTCGCCGATGGTTGAAGCAAAAGCACAGAAACCGAACACCATAACCTTATCTAACAGCCTTACTTATTATGTATATTATGCAATTTTAAACGATGGTTAATTATTTTCTGAGTGTTCTTCTTAACGGTAGTGTGCTTTTTTTGTTCATTCCATTTTGACTAGTTGGCCAAAAACCTATTGCCTGTAAGATATGACGGATATTTAATCCCGTCAATTACAAAACCCGCTGCTGGAAACAAATCGTACCCAGTCCGGCCCATCTCCATAGCCTGTCTATTTCAGATCTACATAACTATGGAACTGAGTCCTTCGCGTGAATCTAACAGTCAGTATTCAAGCCATTTTGAAGAATCGGTCCAAATTTAGTTAAGAGGTTGTTAGTACCTTTTCCTAGCCTCACGTTCGAGGCCCGCCCTTTGGTGGACTACCGTCGATTGTTTACTAAATATTACACGCAAATATATTTTATATCTGCTGACTGCCTGTTCCGTCCATAACCTCAGCACGACGTATGGCGTAATAGGGGTACACCTAAAACAGATTTAATTTTCTTTGATGCTTTTCATCCAGTTGTGTGATAGACAAAGTCATCACTGAAAAGTCCCTCAAATCACAACTCAGGTTTTCATATTTGCACTGTGCATCAATGAAAATTAAACAATATATTATCCAACTAATACACAAATACATAATTCGTAGATACAATTAAAATTTTAAAATATTTAAAAGTGCTCCAACATGTTTCAGATCACAGAGGATCCATTATCAGGGAGCCTTTTACAGTGCTTGGCTAAAATTAAAAAAATGGTTCTATCGTATCCGTTGACATGGAGCTGGTCGGTGTTATGGCAGCATATTCTGACTCGTTTTGTGTGTGTGTGTGTGTGTGTGTGTGTAGTTCACTGTATAGGAATGCACTGCAGTGCCTTCATATACAGTGAACTACACACACGTACAACTTCTTGTAATTTTAGCCAAGCACTGTACAAGGCTCCCTTATGAAGGATGGTCTGTGATCCGAAATATGTTGGAGCACTTTTAAATATTATATAATTTTAATTTTATCTACGAATTATTTATTTGTGCATTAGGTGGATAATAAAGTGTTTAATTCATAACTCAGGTTATTTTTTCTGTACCTTACTGCAGGTGGTCGACAGTCGGCTACATGTTTCGACCGTTTATGCGGTCATCTTGAGATCATGTGTAAGAGTAAATGTGTACGTTATTCACATGTATGTTCATGAGGAGAGTGGGGGGGTCTCGACTCCCATATGAAATTACCCATGCGGAATATTGAGAAGATATTCAAGACTGAGTTCTCATTACCCACATGAACATACCAGCGAATAGCTTGCACATTTTCTTTGTAAAAACGGTCTGAAGTTGACCGTATAAACGGTCGAAACATGTAACAGACTGCCGACCCTCTCCAGTAATATATATATATATATGTATATAAAATAAATAATTTGAGTTGTGTTTGGAGGGACTGTATACTGATAAGATTTCTTGAACACTGCTGGATATGCTCTTACATCATTCTTCTTAGTCTTGCAAATGGCCTTCCTTCTGGAGCCCACCAGTATTATTAGTGTTTTAGACACACTAATTGTTTATAAAATACGGAAGAGCTATAAAACGAGCACTAACTCATTCACAGGTTACACGACTTTGGTTGTGAAGATTTACTTGCAGAAGCTACGGTGCATCTATTTCCCTTTCTCTTATTACTTTTTACGCCAGTAGGAGAACTTTCTAATAATCTGAAACTGCTTAAAAAGAGACATTTTAGACTACCCTCAAATCCATCAAAACTTTTCTATCGGCTTTGTCTTGGCGCTTGTTGGAGTATCGATATATCGACGAGTAACTATAATCGATACCATTCGTTGTAAATGTGACGCTGTAACAGCGGTCCTAATGTCATTTTGCTGTAAAAGAGCTCCTAGAGATGAAGGGTATGTGTTATGCCCGGCGGGAGGCAGTTCCGCATGCCTGCACAAGTCACACTGTCCACCTGGTTTATATCCAGACCAAGAGTGATTGCGGACGGTATCATCAAAAGAATATGGAAGACAGCAGTCGTATTGCTTGTGAACTGTTATCCCAACGTTTTCCTGAACTGAAGATACCCACAAAAATCTCAGCCAATAGAAAAGATTAATGAAGCGATGAACGAATCCCGGTAGGGGCGAGATTTTCCGCACGGCCCTGGGGGCCACCCAGCCTCCTATACAACGGGTACCGGGTCTTTCTCGGGGGTAAAGCGGCCGGGCCGTTGCCTTGACCACCCAACCCATCTATCGCCGAGGTTAAAGAACGAGTAGAGCTACACCTGTGCTCCACCCCTGGGACTTCGTGGCGTGTTATAGGCTGAACTTTACCTTTATCTTTACCTTTATTAACCTCGAGACTGGGAATAACTCCGTGGCCTTAGTCCGCAAGCGAACTATACCGACAGAGCGGCCGCCGCCGGTCGGCGAAGTTAGTGCCAACTTTTGCGGATAGAGGGGTGTCACGTGGTCAGCGCAACGGGTCCCCA
>Ga0131853_10010843_pt1 | contig 16662 bp, 15 predicted proteins | sample TergutLab28metaG_FD_92764 | JGI IMG/M metagenome (GOLD analysis project Ga0131853, IMG submission 92764) | Labiotermes labralis P1 segment gut microbial communities from Petit-Saut dam, French Guiana - Lab288 P1 (version 2) (version 2) | ecosystem: Host-associated > Arthropoda: Insects >...
GAAAGTCACCGTTTTATCATTTTTAAGTATACATTTTTTTAATCCGGAAGTGAAGTTTTGGGGTACTTACAAAGTGCTGTGACCCCCCCCCCCCCCAGATTTTCCGTCATTATCTTGTGGCCCCCTGAGGGCTAGTATGGCTGACACTGAGAACCACTAACTCAGCGATCAGTAAATATGTTAGAGCTACGCAAGTAGCAAGTGAAGGTCATGTGCACTTGAGGGCCGTGGTTCGACTACAAGCTGAGATATTCACAGTGAGTCTATATCTAGTAATAGGCTTACGTAATGATTTCGAAGCACAGATAACGTCTAGGTCAGTGGCCACACCATAGTAAGGGGACTACTTGAATCAGCGGTAGATTTATTTTTCTCCTCATGACATGTCTGCTTCCTAGCATGTAGTTATGAACCGTTCGCAGTGACAATGTTCTTGTTCATTTGGTTTTATATGCGTTCCCATAACGGATGTGGTCATTTTCGTAACGTCCGTGTTCTGCAACACAAATCATGAAACTGACGGAACTACCGTACTAATTCCGTGCAGTAGACACCGGCGTGAGAAGCTGCTAGTTGCTCAGGTACTCAAGAATTTCCCTGCGTTTTGCGAAACCTAACGTTTTGCTGTCATGTACACAGTATTAAAAACTGCCGCGCTGAAGTTGTTAATGTTTCGAGAAATTTAGTTCCACGTAAAAAATAACGCAAGATGTACCAGGGGTACTGATAAGTCCTTAGCCCGACCAGGGAAGAAACAAGCTAATGTCGGAATGGCGTGAATTTCCTTCGGCGCTTTGCCTTGCAAAAAAAAAAAAAATTCTTGATGAGAGCTCGCGTCTCGTTGTTGTTGAAATCGCGCGCGTCCCTGACATGTTTCCGAGCTGTTTTCATTCCTGGTCGGGCAAAGAACTTACCAGCACCCCGGTACACCTGAAGCGAAATCCAGTATTGTCAACAAGAAGGTTTTTTTTTTTCACAAGCAAACTGGAATTAAAGTCAAATAAGAAACTAGTAAATTGTTGCATTTGGAGCATAGCCTTGTATGGTGCTTAAACTTGGACACTTCGAAAAGCAGATCAGACACACCTTGAAGGTTCTGAAATGTGGTGTTTGAGAAGGGTGGAGAAGATCAGTTGGGCTGATCGTGTGAGAAATGAAGAAGTATTGCAGAATCATTAACGAAAGGAATATCATACTGCCAAGCGAAGGAGACTAACTGGATTGGTCACATTTTGCGTAGGAGATACGTTACTGAAGGAAAGATAGAGGGAAGGATAGAGGTGACAAGAAGACGAGGAAGAAGACGTGATCACCTACTGGGTGACCTTAAAAAAATGAGAAGATAATGGAAATTGCAAGAGAGAGCACTGGGTCGCACTCTTCGGAGAACTCGCTTCTGAGGAGTGTATGGGCCTGTCGTAAGACAGATGAAGGAATGAGTAGAAAATACGGTGCAGGCGCAAGTAAATAATATTATAAACGCATTTCATATGCCCCAAAATTCTCCTTTGAAATTGCTGTCGTCTTTGGGAAACTTAATATTATTCATTCTCCGTGCATTAAAGACAACTCGTACACACAATTATTATACCAACTAATGCACTTATATAAAATTTACACATTATAACACTAAAACTGCTCCGACATGTTGCCACATGCTGCCACAATACCCTACTAGTACAACGAAGTTAATTTATGACTGGTTTTAATGTGGCTTTTAATGTGACTTTAGCAAGGAAAAAAAATACAGCTCCCCGATGATGGTCATAGGACCGAAACATGTCGGAGCAGTTTTAGTGTTTTAATGTGTAAATTTTATATAAGTGCATTAGTTGGTATAGCAGTTGAGTGACTCGACAACATGCACGGTGTAACAATGAAAATAACTCCTACACAGTTCGCATCTAATAATCAAGCAGCTACAAGAACCCGATCCATTCGGATAGAAGATGTGTTCAGACTGATGTTTGTATGCTAAAGCGCGACACACGATCTGTAAAGGAAGACTTCAATATACAGGCTAGTTTTAATAATTTTGGCTTTTAATCTGGATTGTTAACTGGTCATTTTTTATCTTACATTTCGACATCCAGAGTTCCTATGTATATAAATCTCCCTGATGATGGCTGTCTCGAGCCGAAACACATAGGACAGTATATTTGGTGATAATTGTAAGTGTATTTGGTGGGATTATATAGCGAAAAAACCCTTTAGGATAGTTTTCATCTTGAAAGCCTAGTGGTGGATCTTTTCCCTGAGCTACTGCATTCTACACACTTTTGTGATATCCACAGTCGAATGCACAGTACCACCTGCAATGACGTTCAGAATCTCTACACTTTGCCACACAGTGTGTGTAGACTCCAGTTGAAATGTGATGGCACACGGTGAAGTACGGGGGGGAAGTGAAGGGGAAACCGGCGAATGGAGTGGGTAGCCAGTACTCTTCACACTACCTCGGAACGTGTTGTATACAGCATTACTACCGCTGATACGCATACCTCGGCTGCCAGTAGTCGACTGAGCTGACGCCCCCCGCCGATTTAAATGGAATCGTCCGTTTCGCCGAAAGACGAAATCTGATTTGTGCGCGTGTGCCATCACATTTCAACTTGCCTCTACTGCGCATGGCGCTCAGAATTAACAGGCATTATTATAAACAGCATTAGCGGACTGGCCTCTATGATGTAGACTGGGCATCTTCCCTGTGAGGTACGATCTCAGTCTTTAACCCAAGAAGGCCTACTGGTTAATATATGTACAGCCAGTTTAAACATAAATAATTTTGCATCTTACCTACACAGTGCATTTATTGTGTTCTGTGTTATCCTTAACAGCGATTACATCCCTGCTATTTATTGCATTTATCGGTTAATGTTTCAGTTGCCTTCCGACTGCGTTCTCTGCGATGTATGAACTGATCCTTTATATACAATATAATGGACATTCATGTGCGTCTTCAAGGTATTAAAAGGAATTAAGAAGTGTTTGCTATTAGAGAGTAACAAGACAGTCAAATGTACGTATAACGTAACATGGAAGCGCGTTCGTGTAACCACTGCTGCAGTGGGAAAGCAATATATTACATATTCTGAATGTGCTTTTGTAGCCTTAGTTATCCCGCAAGCAATACACGTGCGCCATATTGACGTCTGTGTCCTGGTCGGCTCTACAGCATTTTTCTACATTACCTCGTGAATGGTAAAAAAAGGTAAATCAGTTCCATTGTTATATACAGGTGTTACTTACATGTATTAATTACAGGCGATAATTAACTGTTATCCACACCATTACAGGCCTGGTCAGGCCCAGAGGGTTCCAGTAGTTTAAGGTTCCCAGATTTCGTGACAACGGCACAGGATGGTGGTAGGTTGTCAGCCTTACGCACCGGCCGCCTTTACCTCCAGGAAATGCTCCTGGTACTCATTTCTGTTAGAGGCTGAGTCGACCCAAGGGCCATGTGCGATCGGAAGGATTTTATGTCAATGAAAAATCCAATGACTCCAGCTGGGATCGAACCAGCGACCTTCCGATTTGTAACACAGCACCTTAACCACTGTGCCACCGCGGTCCCCTCATGAATGGCACTTTGTATTTGTTTATTATTTTCTCTACAAATTTTGTCTGAAACGTTTCTCATTAAAAGAAGAATTCGGCGAGATATTATCGTAAATGTACAGTACATATGTCGTAATGTAAATCTGCCGTTCTTCTCGTCATATTTCAATGAAACCTAAACTCTCGACAGATATCTGAAAAATACCCAAATTTCAAATGTCATTAAAATATGTTTAGCGAGAGCCGAGTTGTTCCATGCGGTTGGAAGACAGGCGGTCATGACAGAGCTCACAGACGCTTTTTCGCTATTTTGCGAAAGAAAAAAAGCGCATTAAAACCCGTCAATCACAAAGAAGATTATATGTTTATTACCCTCGGAAAAGACCTGGTACCCATTGTGTATGGGGCTAGGTGGGCCACAGGGCCGGTCTGGACGGATGCGGAAAATCTCGCCCCCACCGGGATTCGGTCCCCGTACCGTCCAGTCCGTAGCGAGAAGGTATACGGACTGAGCTATCCCAGCCCACACGGTTTGTGTGTGTGTGTATATATATATATACTATGGGCTGGACGTTCCGGGATCGAATCCCGGTGGGGACGAGATTTTCCGTCCGTCCAGACCGGCCCTAGGGCCCACCCAGCCTTCTGTACAATGGGTACCGGGTCTTTCCCGGGGGTAAAGTGCGGCTGGGGCGTGCTGCTGACCACTCACCCCCTTCTAGTGCCGCGGTCATAGAAGAGTAGAGCTATACCTCTACCCACCCTCTGGGCCGCACCGGGCCTGTAACGGGAACACTTTACGTTTACCTTATATATATATGTGTGTGTGTGTGTGTGTGTGCTCGCGCGCGTGCGTGTCATGTTGTAAGCAAATTCTTCCGTACGTAATAAAAATCAAATCCTAGTCGTGCTCGACGGGTTTGTCTCTATTATTCCGTAGTATCACAACGTTATGAATAAGCCTAAGCCTCGTAGCTGCATGACAGCTGTAAAACTTCCCTACGCACCGTAAGCAACTACTTACTTACCATAGTGCTGTGCTGTCTGGATCACACGATACATAAGAGATGACACAGCTTGTCTTAGTAATGTGCCTGGTTTTTTGTTCTAACTGCAAGTCAAATCGGAGGATGTGGTTTCAGTCTTCCGCCCGCCCGCCCCCCTCCCTGCGCAGTCTTCCGCTCAAGAAGGAGTCATCAACCATGTGCCCGCGAGCACCTCGGTGCCTTCCGCGGATTTCTTCTATGTCGGCTTGAATTCCAGTTATTCGTAATCTGTGTCGTCAGAACAATCACCGATCGTCCTGAGCGCGATTCCAACATTGCAGTTCCAGCAGTGCTGCTAGCAGTGGCAAACATGCGGACGTAATGGGAATACTTCGTGCGGGGGCAAAGAAGTATGATTTCGTTGTCGACTCAGTCCGTTAAATTGCGGGTCCGCCCTCGTGTACAGAATATCAATATTTATTCTTTGTTCTGTTGTTAGGTATATATGCCGCAATTTGCGAATAGGAGAAGAATGTGGCATCTGTGGAAGGTGTAGTTGATTCCGTATGGTATTGCCCATCCTTGCTGAAAATAATTGGTGTAGAGAGCGCAAAGCCGCTTAGTGTGTTTGCGTTCCTTTAAGTTGAAGTGTCTTCGTAGCCGATAAACACAGCTGCCTATCCAGAATTGTTTAGGTTACCGAGATTATGCGTTGTGACTAAATTTCCTTTTAACAAGTTATTGTTTAAATTAACTCTTTAAACAACAAGTTAAATCCCACCTGCCATTTGCTGGCTTTATTAGGAGCTCACCATATTCTCCACGATAGTATGATAAGGTTTAACCTTGTTTGCATACGTGTACAGTATATATATATATATATATATGTGTGTGTGTGTGTGTGTGTGTGTGTGTGTGTGTGTGCTCGCGCGCGTGTTTGTTTTAGTGTGCATAATTTCTCTTCAGGCACAAGCAATGGGTGAACTGCGTTTGAATCACGCCATCAATAACTACACTTCGCATATTTGATCCAGACGCAAAATACAGTATGATGAATCTGCTTAGACACTTTACGTAAGCACATATTTGTTGTGCATTCGTTTTGGTTTTTATAGTTGTATAGGTGTGAATAAATCCCCGGTATTTCTTTGAAAATGAGCCACAAGACCGTCTTAGATTAGACACTTTCATATCTCTGATAGGTAAAGATATGGCACATAACATAATGAAAATACTGGCATACGTACCCTAGCAGCAGGCGGAGTAGAATAGCCTGCTAGGTATAGTGACTACCTTACGTGCTGGAAAATTGTGGAATCGTGGTTCGATTCCCTAGAGGGGCAACACTTTTGTTCTTTTCTCGAAATATGGCAGTTGTTGTTGGGGCCAACCCAACCTCATATCCAACAGGTAGCTGAGATTGTTTCCCCAGGCGTAAAGGGGCCAGGGTGTAAAACTGACCACTCAGCCACATCTAGTGCCAATGTCAATAACGAGTGGAAATGTATCTCCATTTTCTCACGCGCGTTTATGGCGTGCGTAAAGACAAGTTCGCGCTTGCAAATACCCTGCCAAATGCGAGCAAGTTGTGTAAGAGTTTTGCTGTGTGTGGACTCTTCTGTTAAGGTAAAAGGTAAGGTAAGGTAAAGATCACCCTAGAACGGGGTACGAAGGCCGAGAGGCAGGGGAGAGGTATAGCTGTACTCCTTCTTTGACATCGGCTCTAGATGGGTGTGAGTGGTCAACTCCACGCCCCGACCGCTTCGTAACCGTGAAAGACACTCGGTATTCGTTGTGGAAGGCTGGATAGGTGCCAGGGCAGGCCTGGATGGGTGCGGAAAATCTCGCCCTCACACCGAGATTCGACCCCCCGACCATCCAGCCAGTATCGAGTCGCCATACCGACTGAACTAAACCGATCGGCTTGTTGTTAAAATCGTAAGACTTCAAGAGAGAAGTTTACTGGGCTTGCCGAACACGTCTTATTTCCTGTATAAACCGTTCACTCCGGTCAATTCTAGCGAGCTACATTGGCCTCAGAACTGCACACGCATCTTCATATAAGGTAAAGGTAAAGCAATCCCATTACAGGCCTGGACAGACCCTGAGGGTTCCAGGAGGTTGAGGCTTCCAGATTTCAAGACAATCGGCACATGAAAGTGGTAAGGTTGTCAGCCCTACGCACCGACCGCCTTTACCCCCAGGAAATATTCCTGGTACTTATTTCTGTTAGAGGGTGAGTCGACCCCAGGCGGCCGGAAGGATTATGTCAACGAAAAATTTCAGTGACACCAACGGGAATCGAGCCCGCGACCTGCCGGCTTGTAGCGCAGTGCCTTAACCACTGTGCTACCGCGTGCCCCTATCTTCATATAAGGTGTATGTTATTTGTGCCCGATGTTTAGCAAGATTGGAAGGAAAAATATTTAGTAAAATTTCGCGGAAACGAACTTTATGAGAATTGTATCAGCTGCTCTCTGATGTCACATGCAGACAGACAAGCAGGTACGCCACTGGTGAAGCTCTGTAAGCACATTCGCCACAATTTCTCTTTGCTGCGTGCCAAATATGGCGTACTAAATACATGTGTAAATTCAGTGAAATAATTTAGAAACCTCAATGTATATTATATACGTTTTCTCCCACCACGTGTCAGCCTTATCAGTAATTAGCAGTATGTAATCCTACAAAAGCCTAGTCCCCCACCCCGTTTAAGTGCTTACTGTGTGATGAAGCTTCTTCGCTTGAGCCCGATAGTCCCTCAGATGTCCCCTCAGCTCTCTGTTTGTGTAGCACGTACCTTGCCATACGCCTGTACTGATTTATTATTTATTATCCTAGTATTAAAATAAAGAGACTGGAGAACGATAAAAGTAAAGTCACTCAGGCTGGCCGGTAACGCTGTCGCTATTCAAACCCGGTGCACCCAGAATACAAATTCAGCCGGGTATTGTTGAACAGTTTGCTAGGTTGTGTGTGTGGTATGTGCATGTATATGTGTACATATGTATATATACATACACACATACATACATAATAGATACATACTTACATACATACGTACGTACATACATACATACATATCAGCCTCTAACAGAAATGAGTACCAGGAATATTTCCTAGGGGTAAAGGCGGCCGGTACGTAGGGCTGACAACCTTACCGCCTTTATGTGCCGTTTGTCTTGAAATCAGGGAACCTCATCCTCCTGAAACACTCAGGGCCTCTCCAGGTCTGTAATGCGATTGCTTTATGTATGTATGTATATGTGTGTGTGTGTTTATATATATACATACACACACACACACACACACACACACACACTTAGGTCAATAAGGCCTAGATTCCTTAGTACCTCTATTACCTGCTGACCTTCTAAGATGAAGGCAGTACAATGCTTCGAAATTTCTTTATCCGATAACCCATTGACGCAGCGACATATCCCAGAACAACGGAATTCTGGTTTTTTACAGTTGTTATACGGGACTGAACCTATCAACCATCGGTGTATGGTCTGGGCTAGGGCCGGCATGTTAAATACACAGCAAATAAATAGAAGGCCTGTAAGCGGTAACGTGTTTTGTATTCATCTGTTCCACCTGTAAATCCCACACATCTTGGTTGTCGCTTTTGCGGGCGTATGAGTCGTGTGTTACTAAGGAACAATTGGATAATAAGATAGATTTGAAAATTTTCTTTCTTCCACTTGACCATCCTTCACAGACACACTGAGAACCAGTCGCTGATATGGAACCACATCCACGAAACCACAACATCCTGTATATAAACTTTTTTTTAAGATCATAAATTTTCCCGTAATTGTATGTGCTAATCCACAACCTTGAAAATTAGTTCTCAAGTTGCTTAGTTTTTACGGCTAAACGTGGTGGAAATTTTCGCTAAAAGTTTTCTACAAGTTCCAGTTTTGATTAAAATTGTTGAAAAAAAGTCGGACAATACAAAATATTAGCAAGCATTTCTGAGTGTTAGGCTAAATATTTTTGGAAGAGAACAAATTTTGTACAGCAAATTGAACCCAAAATCGTATGTCCGATAAAATGTTCTGGCTATTTTTAATGAGTGTTGTGGTAATAAGATGTAAGGAATTATTGTGATGTTCTTATCTGATAAACTGGGTACCCGGTGGCGCAGTTGGTTGAGACACTGCGCTAAAAGCCGGAAGGTAGCGGGTTCGATTTCCGATGGTTTCATTGAAATTTTTCATTGACATGATTCTTCCGGCCGCACCATGGCCCTGGGGTTGACTCAGCCTCTAACAGAAATGAGTACCAGGACTATTTCCTGGGCGTAAAGGCGGCCGGTGCGTAGGGCTGACAACCTTACCACCTTCATGTGCTGATTGTCTTGAAATCTGGGAGTCTGAACATCCTGGAACCCTCAGGGTCTGTCCAGGCTTTACCTTTTTATCTAATAACTAGTGAACGGGTTGACTCATTTGACCAGATTTTGTGTTCAGAGAACTTTGTACAAATTTGCAGAACAATCTCAAGTTTAATGAACATTAATTCAATGAAGTTCTGTACAGGCCGTTCGGCCCATAGCGGGAGTAGAGGTATAGCTCTACTGTTTATTGACCACGGCACGAGAGGTGGTGAGGGGTCAACGTCACGCCCTGGCCGCTCTTTACCCCCGGGAAAGACCCGGTACCCATTGTACAGGAGATTGGGTGGGCCCCAGGGCCAGTCTGGACAGGTGCGGAAAATCTCGCCGTCACCGGGATTCGATCCCCGAAACTTCCAACCCGTAGCCAATCGCTGTACCGACTGAGCTACCCGGCCCACAAATGGTACATCAATGATGAGTATAAAATATTAGAAGTTAAAAACTGTCTGTAATGTGGTCATATGCAGTGATGTACTACTCGTACGTATCAGGTATTTGTGATTCAGATTGGTGAGCGTTAGTGTAGTTACATAGTGGATTATTTGGAGTGCCATACGTATGATTTTAGCTGTGGAGTGAATCCCGATACACTATAAATATACACCGTGGGGTACGCTAGAACGAACGTAATTTGTTCTAGAACCTCGTTCGTTACAGCATATGTTCGCTCTAGCATACATTGAAATATATGAATTTAGGGGTAATCCGTTCCAGGCCCACAGCCTGAAGCAAAGTTACCATCCAACACAACCATTTAAACAAGAAAAATATACAAAATCAAAAATATAAGTGTAAAAATTACATAAAATTCATTTATTAAACTTGTATACACTGTACAAATAAACAGATAACTGAACTGAACTGATAACTGAACCTTACAAACGATAACAGAGACGATGACTGACGCTCTATTCAAAGCGGGAAGGCCCGACCGTCATGCGCACGCGCGTGCTACGTCGCCCGATAGTATTCCTCCGCATTTGTTGTGGCAGCTGTGTTTATTGTAGCATCCTGATTTTATTGATAAAAATGTTCGTTGTAGCATTCTTTCGTTGTAGGATCGTTCGTTGTAGCATACCCGACTATTTGTATTCTTGCACTTACCGCCCTGAAGATGGCCAAGTGAGTGGGCCGAAACATATCGGTGGTCGCTATATAATAAAATTAAATTCATGAAACCTAAATCCATTTGTTGGTCTTCTAAATAAATTTAATGCATGTAATTAATGCTTTGAATGTGGAACACCACAAACTGCATTTTGTCGTAATTTTCGTTCCCAATCAGGCAGGTAGGCTCCAAACGTTTTCACAGCGCGATACGAAGTTTCTGTTGGAAGAGTTATGTGAAGCTGGCAGCAGTAAATTTGACTGCACGCCAACTGCACATGCTGTTGTTTCTCTCGTAACTACAAAAAAGGTAAAGTGATCCCGTTACAGGCCCGGTGTGGCCCAGAGGGTGGGTAGAGTTATAGCTCTACCCTTCCATGATCGCGGCACTAGAAGTGGGTGAGTGGTCAGCAGCACGTTCCGGCCGCACTTTACCCCCGGGAAAGACCCGGTACCCATTTTACAGGAGGCTGGGTGGGCCCCAGGTCCGGTCTGGACGGGCGGAAAATGTCGTCTCCACCGGGATTCGATCCCGGACCGTCCAGCCCGTAGTCAGTCGCTATACCGACTGAGCTACCGTGCCCACTTGTAACTACATTGACAGTAAAATATTGCGAGAAAATACGCAGTTTGGATTTGGAATTGAAGTGTCAAAATGACAATAATTACCACAACGTCAATTTGCATCTAAGTTTTGTTTTTGGCGCGACAGCCCCCAGTGGGCCACGGTCTCCTCATTCACGAGGTTTCTAAATCACACACGACGACTCACCACAGTCGGTAGAACTCCTCTGAACGAGTGATCAGCTCGTCGCAGAGACCACTACCTGACAACACATGCACACACCATTCACAACAGAGAGACATCCAAGCCCCCGGCGGGATTCGAACCCGCGAACCCAGCAGGCGAGCGACCGCAGACCTACGCTTTAGACCGCGGCCACTGGGACCGGTAATCTGCACGTAAAGGACGTCTAAAACTAGCTTATCTAATGCTGAACCCGTCTTCCGAATCTACTAGTTACATCTCTGTCCAGGACTCCCTGCACTTTGTGTTACCATAATCTACTACACCGTGCTCACAATTGCCCCTCACTTTTTGCCATCCTTAACCGGATAAATCCAGTCCCCAAATTCCTCACTTATTTCTTGAAAGTCAGCTTTAATATAATTCTGCAATCTACGCCTAGGTCTTCCGGGTCATTTTATAGCTTCAAGTTTTTTCCCACCAAAACTCTTTTACGCATTTTACACTGTTTAAGGAATAATCTGCCTCAGTGACCTACAAGAATTTGAATAGAGTCCAATTGAAACGTGATGGCACACGGTGACGCACTACCTCGAAACACGGTGTATCCAGCATTACTACCGCTGACGCGCACACCTCGGCTGCCAGTAGTCGACTGAACTGACGCCCCCGCCGATTTAAATGGACTCGACCTTTTCGCCGAAAGACGAAATCTGGTTTCTGCGCGTGTGCCATCACATTTCAAACGCAGTCTAACTGTCGGTGTGTATGTGGTTGGTCAACTTGCCCTTGTATTTTAGGAGCTTCATGTGCGGTGTTGCGTCTGAATTGTGAGCCTTTTTAGGTCCTCGGCACTGTTCCTTTTTACAGCAATGTAAGAAATCAGTTACTTTTAATTTCTCACGGAGAGGAACCTGCCAAGTGTTTTCGTTCCACCGTTTCAGAGGAACAGAGGTTTTGGACACCTCGCGCCCTTCGACAGTACTGGGTGGGAAGAACAGACGCATGTATGGCGATAATGCGTATGCTGAAGGACGTAAAGTCGCTTATTGTTTTCAAATGGCTCTTGGCTGCTGGGTTTTAGGTGTGATAATACGTATGGATAATGGAGGTGAAAGTCCATATAATCTACACCTGACTTCTAGCAGCTTTAAACCCGGTTCTATATCGTGTCAGTTATGATGTCGTATGGACTAAGTGTCTGTCTGCAAATTGTGACGAACGTAAAATCCTTTCCTTTACGGGAATACAGTCTGAGTTGTCCAAACTGCAGTCGGTCTTGTCGCTGATACAGCATCCGGCAGTTAGAGGCCAGTGCAAACCTACCAACTGTGAACCTATGCTACAGAAAATAAACATGGATGGGTTACGGCATCCACCTACATTGGGGCAAGCCCACATGGTCATGTCAACAACCTGGGTTCAACGTCAGGACACTAGCCGGTTAAAACAACGAGTGCCAGTGACCGAACGTACAGCCATTATCAGATAAACCGCAGTGACCTTATCTTGCAGTGTCTTAAAACTAAAGGACGACTCTAACCTGGAGCAAACGGTGACCCTTGGATCGGAATTTTGTTATTGCTGAATCATAATAGACCTTGTAAAAGGGCGTGACTTTTGTTAAGGTAATGGTTTTGGCAGAATGAAAAGCGACGTGTCATCTGCGTGAAATGTCCGTTAGTATTCGGCTTTTCTGGCAATACTTAATGCACCACTGTAGCTGGAAGGGATTACTTAAAGTGGGGCTACGCAATTTGTACTCCTCGCGAATTTATTATTCGGGTGATCAAAAAAGGAAAAATGTAGTAAAATGGATAAAAGGGCAAAGGATAAGCTGGTTTGGTCACCTAGAGAGAATGGAGGAAGATAGGATGCCCAAAAAGATCTTGACTCAAGAACTGGAAGAGACGAGAAGAAGGGGAAGACCCAGGAAAAGACGGAAAGAGGAAGTAGAAAGAGATCTTCAAGTGCTGGGAGTGAGAAGATGTAGAGAGTTGGTGTGGCAGATAGTAAAAAATGGAAGGACATTGTTGGACAGGCCAAAGCCCACAGTGAGCTGTACTGCCAATGGAAGAAGAAGAATAATAAAAAAAGGAGGTTGAGATTACCAAACGTGTGGCATATTTGAGGTACAGGAGAGTTTCATACAGAGTTTCGGTGGGGAAACATGGCGGGGGGGGGGGGAGAGACAACTGGGAGGGCCAGGGCGTAGACTGAAGGATAATATTAAAACGGGTCTTTAAGAAGTGGTATGAGGGGAGCGTGGAATGAATTGATCTAGCTCAATATAGGGACAAGTGGCGGGCTGTTGTGAACACGGTAATGAACCTTCGGGCTCCATAAATAACGGATTATTTCTTGACTGGCTGAGGAGCTGTCAACTTCTCAAGAAGGACTGGGACTTACACTTTTAAACAGTCGAATGAATCTTGTTTAAAGCTCGTACACACGAAGCGAAATATTTGTACCAAAGGGACAGGGTGTGATATAATTGGACAGGTGTAGCAGCACAACTTGCACTGCACTGCAATCAGCATTATTACGGCTAACAAACAAGGAAGAATGAGGTGAGGTGGATGGCGCTTAGGCATTGTACAGACGAAAATGCATACAAACCATGTTTGGAAGAAATTCCTTTTTTTGGGGAGATAATATTAAAAGGAATCTTAAAGAATATGAGAAGGCGTGGACTGAATCCATTGGTGACTCTTGTGTACAAGCATTTGAATATTCGGGGATCATCTTCGCCTTGTCTGAAGGTTAGCTTCTCATGATGCTTTACCCTCCGCAGGTCAGCCGTATTACCATTACACCAAGTTTTCATATCGTGAAAAAGTTCTTAAAGCTGTTAGGCTCTGTGTTTTTTTTTTCCTTCCTTTCTTGCTGTCAGACGCGGTAGCACAGTGGTTAAGGTTCTGTCCTACAAATCGGAAGGTCGCTGGTTCGATCCCAGCTGGTGTCATTGGATTTTTCATTGACATGAAATCCTTCTGATCGCATTATGGCCCTGGGTTCGACTCAACCTCAAACAGAAACGAGTACCAGGAGCATTTCCTGGGGGTAAAGGCGGCCGGTGCGTAAGGCTGACAACCTACCACCATCCTGTGCCGCTGTCATGAAATCTGGGAACCTTAACTTTCTGGAACCCTCTGGGCCTGTTCAGGCCTGTAGTGGGACTGCTTTACCTTTACCTTTCTGTCAGAGCCGACCGATAAGCAGGCGTCTTGCTCATCTCTGTCCTCTGTAGAAGAAACAACATATAGACGTAACACTGAGGCGCGTTCGTATAACCAGTGTTGCAGGGGAAGAGCAATATTATTTCCTATTCTGAGTGTGTGTTTGTAGCAATGCGCATGCGCCATGTTGTCACCTGTGGCATGATTTTCGAGGGAAAAAAGTTTTGAACACAAAATGTGTGTTTTGATTTTCCGAAACATTTTTCGTTATAAGAAGAAATGGGCAAGATATAGTCAAAAATATAATATGGGTCTTCATGTGAGGTACTTGTTATTCTTGCCAGATTTTAATAACACTTAATTTTTTTCCAGCATAGTTTCTAAAAAAAAAACATGTTTCATGAAAATCCGTCCAGTGGGAACCGAGTTATTCCGTGCGGACCGGCATACGGGCAGACATGACGAAGCTAATAGTCGGTCCTTCGCAATTTTGCGAATGCGCCAAACAACTGCGAATTTTTCCCGTCACAAGCAATTTCATAAACGTGACTTGTTGCCAAAATTAAACGTTTTCAGCTTCATACATTTCATTCCAACATGATTAAATTCCACGATGTATTCTGACTCGTGAGGACGACGTAAAAGAGGGGAGGAATTCTGATGAAGAACGAACAAAATTTGTAGCATTTCTGCGTTTCCCCTTTGACGATAGTAAATCCGCTTCACAGCAGGAGAGAAAACCAGCTATAATATGTTATACACGGAACACACAGTGTCAACTGGACGCTGCAATACGAGCCGGTACCAGCAGACTCGCAAAAGCTGGAAATAAACCTTCAACAGACGAATTATTCTACGTATGTCATCCACATTATTTCCCCAATTTAGTGAGATTTGAGCTTAGTTCTCGAGTTTTCTGGGGTGCTACGTTGTGATCTTTTCGAAACGTCGAGATATGTAATACAATCAGCACAGTGTGACAGCCCAGAAAACTTCATACTTGAGTATCACAGTTGTGAGGACCTCAGATCTCGATATACGATTGATAAGGCGGTAAAAATGAAAGATGATGGTACCGTACAGTTTTGTAAATGGCTGTTAATATTTGGTCTTCTGCCTTGAAGACAGTAGCAGTATGTTCTTATAAAGCGGTGGTAATCGCCTACTCCAGCCTAACTGTACCTTTCTCGCGAAGACACTATAGTTTAAGAGACTTCGACTATTAACCTCAGTGTCCAGGTCTCTAATTTCAGTAGCTGTCACCAGTCAGATTCTGACCAAATTTAGACTAGTTGGAATCTGACAAACAGCTCTGTCACACCGCCAAATGAAATACAAAATACACTCAACTATATTTCCCGGTTAACTCATCTAGTACAAAAGGGACGTGAATAAGTAGTCAAATGTACGTCAACTATATTAGTAAAATTTAATAACTAACCAAAAAATATTTAATACCAAAGTAAAATAAAAACATGTAAACAACCAAATTTACACAAACACAGCGTGACAAGTAAAAGAAGTCTGAATTCAGCATCTGGTCTTTGGCTATAGGCTAGTATTGGCTATAGTCTAGTATTGGCTGTAGTCTAGTATTGGCTGTAATCTAGTATTGGCTATAGGCTAGTATTGGCTATAGTCTAGTATTGGCTATAGTCTAGTATTGGCTGTAGTCTAGTATTGGCTGTAATCTAGTATTGGCTATAGTCTAGTAGTGGCTATAGTCTAGTAGTGGCTATAGTCTAGTATTGGCTATAGTCTAGTATTGGCTATAGTCTAGTATTGGCTATAGTCTAGTAGTGGCTATAGTCTAGTATTGGCTATAGTCTAGTATTGGCTATAGTCTAGTATTCTCGTCACAACACAGGGTTTCTGAAACAAGGATCCATGTCCATCCTGACTAGCTTCTGTTCGTGATTTTCGTCACGCCCTGCCCACGTATATTCTAACACAGTAATTGAAAACAGGCCATGGCTTCTTCCCATCTTCGTCCATCCTAACTCGTCCTTCATAGTCAACACTTCATTCGACGTGCTGCCTTTCATAATGCTACGTTAAATACGGTTTGAGCAAACGTTTGTAGAGCAGATTACACAAGGCTCGACACCTCTAATACAACAGTCACACTACACACACACACACTCCATGGCTCTACAGTCCTTGTAGGACCTTGGCCTCCTTCACGACCATCTTCCAATTGTCTCCTCTGTGTGCACGTATCCTCCAGTATGTGACACCCATCCTCCTCAGGTCCTCCCTCACGTCGTCCATCCACCTCAGAACGTTCCATGTAGCCCTCCATATTGCATCCTTTAATCCTTTCCCTCGCCCGTGTCGCTCCAGAAGATCAGACCAGTTTTTTTTTTGCCTCTGTTAGGTTCCTGAACAATGCTGTTTTTTCTGGTTGTTAGCCTCACACCCAACCCCCAACCTGGAGGACCAGGGTGTCTCTCTTTGTCTGGGCTCTACCCTTCGACCTGTCCGGCTTGGGAGGCCCCGCCAGTAGTTACACTACCGCCGGCATAGCTCTCCAGGTCACAGAGTCACACAAGCCCCCCCCCCCCCCCCCCCCCACAAAAACCCCCTTTTCCTCTTCCACCCCATCCCCCCCCCCCCTCCCATCCCCTAACAAAAAAAAAAACCAGCGGGTTCAGAAGACGCGGGGAATGAAACAAAAAAATA
>Ga0131853_10010845_pt1 | contig 16660 bp, 10 predicted proteins | sample TergutLab28metaG_FD_92764 | JGI IMG/M metagenome (GOLD analysis project Ga0131853, IMG submission 92764) | Labiotermes labralis P1 segment gut microbial communities from Petit-Saut dam, French Guiana - Lab288 P1 (version 2) (version 2) | ecosystem: Host-associated > Arthropoda: Insects >...
GAAGTTTGCTGCTTAAATGGCTTTTTCACCTATCACATTCTTTTGTATGCTTCTGTTTAATTTTGTAAATTATGTACTTTTATTATGCTTATGTATTCTTATTGTTATGTATGTTCTATTCTGTGTATTCTGTTTCACTGTGTTGTCCTGTATATTGTTTTATGTTGAAATGTGTACTGTACTACTGCCACTGGTGTCTACCCAATTGCAGTCAACAAATATATCATATCATTCCAATCAAAGTTGAGGAGGGAGATAAGCATATAAACATACAGGCACTTTAAGATATCATAAGCTTAAACAGATTATAACTAGGAACACTGAACTGCAAACTGATTTATTGTGGTTTATTATATGATGCTTTCAATGTTTCAGATTACAGGGCAGAGCAATGATGGCACAATGACCAGTAAACTGGAAAGGATTGGGAAGGAAGTCACTAAAAGATACACATTTCGGAACTTACCTGGAAAATTATAAAGAACCCGAGGTCAGGGCAGCCAGTGCCCCAGTAAATATTTGAAATGGAAACCCCCAGAATATAAGTCTAAATTGTTGCCCCTGCACCTAATGATTCAATGACATCAGAAAACAAACCATATTTTGAATTTTACAGAATGAGGATGGAGTAAACTAATGAAATGTTGAACCAGATTGATTAATCAACAAATGGAAAACAGAGATCAAGGAACTGATCCTTTTCCCTCAGAAAAAGTAAGAGCAAAAAGAGCGTCCTCTGCTGCTGAACACCCCCCCTCCCCCCAACCACCACCACCAGGTGAGATATTTCCACCCATGTTACTTCTTACTAAGGAAAACTACTAAATCTTTACAACTCCACCAATAGCAGGAATGATAGTATGTTCTTAATGAAATGCACACCAAATAACATTTTGTGCTACTTCATGAACACTTGTTAAATTGTGGCTCAAACTACTGTTTAACCAAATGCATCCTCAAATTTATTGCACATACAGTGTACATAACACAAGACTTCTATAAAGAATCAACTCCTTTTTAACTGTGAAACTTATTGCAGACTAAATTAATTCACTGGCAAAGTGCATTATGATAACTGGACTCTGTAGATAACAGATAAACAGTTACAAAAGATACACATCTCACACATACATACATTACATCACATCACACATACTGTGAAACAATGAAGCATTCCCCACCAAAGTTGTCCATCACATTTCCTCAAGAGTGTTACTGATATGATATGCATCTGCATTAAAGGCAAATTTAACATATCCACTGGTATGAAAGGTTGGGCTGTTTCCTGGAGCTTTGTCCAACCACTGTGCCTTTATAGGTTGGATACACCATGACAAAACATCTCTTTAAAAATCCACTTTCCAAACTTTTTTTTTTTTTTTTTTCCCATATAGTGCAGTTCCCTTGAACATATGTACATTATCTGCTATTAATCTGTTACCATTTGTTTCTGAATCATTTCCATGCAGTAAAAATGTTTGGGGTGGAGGTATGACACCATCAGTGTACTGGAAGGGAACATGTCAACAAGCATGAGAGATTACAATGAAAATACTAAAGGCAATCCATCAAGCTTAAATAATCAAATGATGGTCCATATAACATGAAATATGTCATGATATTTTCCAAGTGAAATGGGCAAAAAAGTTACGTAATTAACATGAATTATGTACAACTGAGCTCTAAAATGACAGCTCCAACAAAATATGTACATCAATTGTCATAACATATAATTTCTTGCATATTCATTACACTTAATATCAAGATGTACATTTTAATTTCAGATATACATAAACAGCTATGTGACACTATATAAACCAAATAGAATAAAGGTACATACAAAAATATATTATTACATAACTAGTGTATAATAATGTAACCTTCAAGATTACTGTGATGTTAATGCAGTGGAATTTAAAGAAAGCCATTTCATCTGGCTAGGTTCCAGTATCTGTAAGACTGGAAACACTACTGGACTAGCACTTACCCACACCACCATGTTTCATGCTCAGCATGAATGAGAAAAAAACATAAAAAATTAACTGCTCAACATAACTTTCCAGCTTGTGTATCATCCTCAGCATGCGATGCACTTGAATTTTAAAGTCTCTCAAATCTCAAGAATCTCAAAATCTCACCACTGTCTCAATTTTGTGCAACTACAGTAGATGTTACACTTACAACAGAAAATCTTATGCTGCCATGCACATGGGCAAAAGTTTTGCACAGATCATCATAAAGTAACATTACTGATTTCATGATGATTCAAAGAAATACAACACAATACAATTCCAACTTTGATATCATGTAAATTTTACCTCAGGAAAATTACATAAACTTGGGGAGAAAAAATGTCTACAAATATACTCAGAACTGATGTGAAACTGCATGTAGGACCACAGCCTGCTACAACCCACTGTCTGACCAGACAGCAATAGTACCGTTTCTTCTGGCCATGTGCATGCAATACTCTTGAGAAATGCTTACATGAATTTCTGCAAATATAAAATCACTTCTAAGATCATGAAGCATACATTCGATTTATCTCATGCTGATATCTGTCTTGTATGTCTTTTCTTTTCAGTTTGAAAGCAGCTGTAACTAGTCCCATGTCTGGTGACCACACTTCTGTGCACAGTTTCACAGCAGCAGGGACTTCAAATTTTTCCAGTTTACCTAAATAAACAAAGTAAATGAATAATGTCTATCAAGAACCAACCAAATTCACTTAATTCTACTCTAGTATATTTATTGTGACATTTTCACCCACATGTTTGGGCTGGTAATCTGGTCATCTACAGGGTGACATTTCTGTTACAAGAACACGGTGTGATCAAATGAGTCAAATTACTTCATATCGAAATTCATATGATTATTGGTTAGAAGTTTCTGTAGGATGACAGCATAACATGATATAAATAAAATATAGATTGTAAATGTCAAAGTTAAAATCATATAAGTTTGGCAGGACTTTCAGGACAGTTTCATCACTGTACATGAATTCTACACTAGAATATGTAGATTTCATATGGTTATACCAACATGATATTTTTCTATCTCATATAATGGAATCATCAATGAAGGTTAAATTTATGGCTTCCACAAGGGAACCATTATGTTTAAGACTGACGGTTAATATATCATCACAAAAATTTTCATTTGTTTGTTACTTCCACAATGACATAATTTTATTATAATTTTTTTTCTTGTTTACATTTATCTAATTAAAGAAAGACGTGTCAATTCTACACCTTAACTAAAGACATCATATGCACGATGTGGTATCAATTTATAAGGAAATTTCTGCAGACAAAAATGTAATGAATTTTGGAAAACTAAGTATGAACGCTGCCTTCCTCCAGCTCTCATCTAGTTTCATGCAGTCACCCATGGCACACTTGTTTTCCTAGCCATGTATTTGCCAGCACACAGCATTCAAGATTCCCCATCCAAATTACCCTGCGGTACACTCAAGAAACTGGAAAAACATCTTGTAACTAGCGTTTGCATTGCAAAAGATTACATACAACTTCACATGTTGGTTTAAGTAAACTAAAATAATAATAATAATAATAATAAACTTACATTTTTTCCCATGTTCTCCAATTTCACGAAGCACAGCTTTCTCAACAGCTTGGTTTGCACACAACTGCTCAAAATTCAGGGAGTTCAAGCCCAACCTACTTCCCAGGCTGACCAACTGAGATGGATTTGGTACAACCAATGCCACTGTGTACTGCTTTGAAGGATCACCATATACGCAAATATTCTCTACCACTGGACATGTTTTCAGTTCTGTTTCCACCTTTCCCAGCGAGACATATTCGCCCAGTTGCAACTTAACCAGATCCTTCTTGCGGTCTGATAAAAAAAAAAATAATAATAAAAAAATAAAGTTTCAAATTAAAATAAACACTACAAAACTACAAAAAGTCACACATTACAACAAACAGGTTTTGATCCCACACTGAATCACTACTGTCTCACAAGTATCAAACTATAGGACCAGGCATCTTGAGTGATATGTTTTCTGTGGGATTTTCTCCACTTACAAATGTTATGCCTGCATTTTAAAACAGATTATCCTCTGTCCAAATTTTTAATTACACTCCAATGTTACTTGAGCATCCAACACTTCAAGGGTATTGAGATGTAACCCACATGTCACCAATATGTGACAGGAAGAGGGCTAATACACTGATATGCCATAATTTAAAAAAATCTTTCACGCAGCATTTAATATTTTATCAACAGTTTGCAAACATTCCATGCAAAAGAGTTGAGATGCCTCAAATTCTTGGACCTTTACACCAGCACCATGTGCTTCAACTATCTTGCACATTCAAGAGTACAGTGACATTCCTGGACACTTGGTTAAATCCATAATTAAGGAAAAGATAGTATGTTGACAAAATGAACGTTTCAGTTAGATTTGGGTTGTCTGAAGGCATAAAATGACCCCTTATGCATACACGTGGTTGCATCCACACATGCCCCTCCAATGTGCACCCTAGTATCAACTTTCTGTGTCTGTTGATGCCTATTTACTGCCCTCTAATTAAACGCTGTCAAACTCTTACATATGAAAGACACTATTTGCTGAGTCAAAACCTGTATGGAAATGGAGAAGTTCAGATATTTTAAAATTCTTCTGCTGGTTTTCAGAAGACATTTTGTAATCAGACTTCTATTTACAACAAATGCAGATAATAGTGAAGTGGAGCTACATCAAGTGGGAGTACGATGTAACAAGAAATTAGTGCTGCTGATATTTATGTGAGCAATCACAACATACACTGACAAAGTATTTAAAGTTCTGAGATACAGCATTTGTGCAGCGGTCAAAATCTGGAAAGAAGACCTGGCCCACAGGGTAAAATCTGTACCAAAATACGTGACTCTGGATGTGTTACTTTAACAACCTACAAAAAACTGTTGTGCTTGCTAAAGAGACTTGATTCCTGTCATTCCATTAACTTTGCTCCAGTGGGTTCATTTTATGACAAAATATTCAATTATTATTCAAAAAGTACAGATGCTGGTGACAGAAATGTATTTGGAACATAAATCCATTTCACATGCTTATCTCCCAGAAATACTAATTCCTTCCTTTTTCGGTCTCCAACATCAGCACATAAAAGGTTCCGATGGGATCAGATTTAAAATCCTAGGACTGCCACACATGAAAATATGTATTTGATTCCATTTACCAATGATTTTCATTACTCCATCTGCATGGAATTCACCAATATCCCCAGTTTTGAACCATCGTCTGCCTCCTTCTTCAAAGAACTCTTCTTTTGTTTTGTCAGGCATTTTATAATAACCTGGAGAGATATTATCCCCACCAATAATAATCTCTCCTCGAGGAAATGGTTTGTCAGTCACTCTGTAATTGCCTTCTTCCCAATCAACCAACTTTATGTCACAGCCAATTGTTGGATCTCCAACACGTCCAGTGGTTCTATCATGACCTAATGCACAAACACACACATCAAAACTCCTAATTGTACGTAAGACAGTAACACGGTAACTGTATCACACACTATATGTGACAGAGTTTCAAAATTCAAATATGGCTACTTCTCATCAAAGCATTAAGCTTCTGCTCAGGAAATTAAACTTGTATACCATCCATAAAATCCTTGAGGAAATTAAATTTACAAATTGTATAACCATGCTATGAAGATGAACAAGTAACCTGTTTAGTAACTCTTACTGAGCAACCGATATTGAGAACAAGAGACAGAGAATGTTACATTTTACATTTTTAACAGCTATTTCATTAGTCTTTGAGTAAGTCAAATCTTCTCCTTCCTCCGAATGCAACAGCTTAATTCACAAACCACTTCCAATGAAATGGAGCTTCTTCCTGCAAATAAAGATGAGTGCTGCAGCCTATAAATCAAGGTATTATTAAGGCACTAAAACAATTTTGCAGATGCCTTGTTCTCAGACTGCTGTCAAATGAACACAGCAACAAAATGTCTTGGCTTGATGCTGCAACAATGCTTCTGATGGCATGGGGCTCAGTTACCTAAAAAACACTGTTCTTTTATGAAAACTGAATTTAGTGCCAGTGGACAAGATGATGACAGAAGGGAGTAAGCTACGATACGTGGTAAAATCTTCAAGCAACATTAAACATCAGCACTGGATCTGAAGACTTTGTCCAAGCTGGTAGTGCCATTCCTCCATATGAAGAGAAGAGGAGGATGAATTCTGCTATCTCACAGATACAAATACAGATGCATACACAGATGACCTGAATGCTGATGACTGGAAACTGCTCACCACATGAAACCACAGTCTACTGGTAGAACAATTCATTCTCTACAAGGCACCTCTTATGTCCCACAGCACACTGCTCACATGCTTCCTCCTATATCCATCCACAGTCAGGTAAAATGATTTTGACTGATCTAACATACCTGACCCTGGTCAGGTAAGAATACAGTGCAAAAGGAACATGGTTTGACCATTAGTTTCTACTTCAGTCATTAGTAGATGTGTGTAGTGCCCTTTATAAATAAGTTTCTTTGGCTATGAGCTATCCTTGGGTTTTCAGAGTGCTTTTGTGGTGGTCAAAATGGGGTCAAGTGGGGGTTATGTTGGGTAGTGCAAAGAAAACATGTAGTTTTGAGTGCCAGCAGTTTGGAAGATGATGCTATTGCTGCGATTCTTTAGTGTGGGGATTCTGACAATGATATGATTCCTTTGGACAGTAACTGAAGTGGAAGTTATATCAAGTATGCACAGTAAACTAAGAATCAGTCAAATGAAGGGGTTTCACCAAAAACGCAGTGTAAACCTACATCCAGAGATGCGTGATATAAACTATCACCCCGAAAAATGCTAGAACTTCCAGTCTGTTGCATGTGAAAATCATCTACAGTAGTTTAGGAGAAACTGCACTTATTATTGAATGTATAATGCAATTATGAATGGAAAAGGAACAATATTGTCCTTGTAAGTACAAAATATGCCATCTTGTGTTCAAGGACACGTCAAAAGCACTGAAGAGGCAAGACTTAAAAGTGTAATTTGACTGTGAAAACTAACCATTCAATGCAGTATTTACAAGGTATATTACTTGGGTAAAGTAAGTCTAAATTTCAATTAAAAAAATACCAAGTTAATGTTGCGTGCAAGAAATTAACTTACTGTCCATAACAGTTGCACTGGAGCAGGTTTCAGTCAGTCCATAACCCTGGGTCACTTTCACACACAAACAGATCTTAATGAGCTCATGAGTATCAGGTGAAAGTGGGGCTCCACCAGTTAGGACCAGCCTAAGTCTTCCCCCCATTAGCTGCCGTGTCTGACCAAATATCAACCTAAAAGACAAAGAGGCAACTCAATTATTTCAGAACTTATGTTGCAGTTCTTTAACTAACTCTGCAACAACAGTTTGTAAGATAACACTATCATAACTGGAGAATGATGCCTCTCCATATCCAAGTACAATTAAGACCTCATTTAATGCTAGACTTACATTCCTGAAAATTGTAATGTAGAGAGAAAACAAGCAGAAAAAGCATCCTTTCAGCTGTCATAAAAACAACGTAAATCCAAATCCCAACAACGTACAATAAATGTGATCACTAAATTGGTAATTTTAAAGCAAAACAACATGCTCTGTGTTACAGTACACAACGACTGCCTGTAGTAGTGTGGCAAACACAACTGTTTTTCTAAGCTGAAGGGAATGAACCAAACTTTATTCCAACACCTCTATCATTTCTTTGAATCTTGTTACATATATTACAGATTTACCAGTGGATGAAAAACATTTCAATTATCCAAATCCAAATTAAGTTCCAAAACTGTGTATGAGTCAAAAATATTGGAGGTATTGTAAGAGTTTAGGTTTAAATCTCAATTCATATATATATATATATATACCTTGGGACTGAAAAACTATGTAATTAATAACGGCTATTCAAACATTTTTATTTATAGACCTGAGTGACAATAATCATGCTGAATCAAGAACCAATGGAAGCTCTACTCTAGAAGAACTCAGTATTTAAAGACACTTATGTCTGTAACAATTTCACACATTCAAATGCAGGTTCAAATTTTATATTCGTGTGTGCACAAACAAAAAATGGCACAGACTACAAAACTTTAAATGCTGGAAATGTCAAACATCTCCATCACTTTAAATCGTCCATGTGCCACTCTTAAGCTTCTCACAAATTTAAGAACAAGAAAACCAGAGCCACTTTCAAAATCCCTCAGTTCAAAAGAAACTAATTCTGATGTGTTTCTTACATTGTTTTATATTCAGTTCAGTAACACATTACTAAATATGTTATTAAATGCCTATACTGCTATGTTAATATTCATGCTGAAATGCATATTCCTTGGGAGTCTCCTGGAAATGAGCTTCAGTTTCTCAAATTCCTCTCACAGCTATACAATCATGCCACTTCCACATAATCTAATGATATTATAAATCTAGCCTTCATGCAACAGCAGGTTATCCAGGACTCAAATATCTTTCTAAAATCTGCAGTCATGTTAAATCTCCATCTGGCCTCATAACCTATGACTCCACACTTGTAATTGTGCTGATAAAGAAAGAAAACAGACATACTCTTTTCCTGAATTTTGTACTTACATTTAATGTTTTGATAATTTACACATTTCAGGGAAGAAAAAAAATCCCACACTGGAGACAAAAAGAATATGTACCTGTTCATAAGAGGAGTGTCAAATCCTCTCTTCATCCATCCACACTTGTATCTGTATGCGAAGTTGAACAATGCTTGTGTCAGGTCACTTCCTTTAGAAACTTTATCATGTATACCTTTTGATATCCGATCCAGAATTAACTGAAATGGAATGGTAAAAATAGCTTCCATTAACAAGTGCCTGTGTCTATTACTGTAATAATACAGAACACCCATTTTTATCTCCTCTTCCTCCTCCCTCCTCATCATCTTCCTATCTGGCACACTTTTAACCCATCTCTTTAGTGGTCTTCCTAAAATTCTCAGCCTTATGCTCATATAATCTTTTTGTATTCTCTTATTTTTCCATTATTCTTAGACATTTTCATTTAATTCAGTAGTTCTGTAAAGATCTGACAATTGGTTGAATTTTTCGTTCTTTGATAACAGTTTCATTCACTTTAATATGACCTGTAACCTGCAGTTTTAATAAATTTCCTTTCTGATCTAGATAATCTCTTTCCACCCACTGTTCCTAAGGTCCTTCTTCATTTATGTATACCAGTGTATGTACACTTTCAGAAACCTTCATTTACCCCATGCACCAGAGACTGGCATATTAAAACAACCAAGTACTCACAGGAACAGCAGTCAGACAGGTTGGTCGGAGAACAGATGCATCTCCTTTAGTTCCCTTCTTGATCTTACTGGAACTGTCAATCATGGTCAGGGGTGTTGAGTACCCAATGGAAACCCCACACAGCAAGCATACAGATTCTGAAAAGCAAGTCACATTTATTGACTTAACCAAAGAGAAATATGCCTTTTAAAGACAGGCCTGTCACTTGAGAAACTATTTTATGAAATCAAGTGAGTTTCAGACAGTGCCATAAAACAAAGAAGTGTACTTCAGTGAGAGTACTGGATTCAGTGCCAACAAGAAGGGGTGAAGCCATTGCAAATTAACAGGGCCCAGTAGTCTGCAAAGGGGCCAGATGGCCAATTATGTTGCATATGTTTTTGTCTTTCTGGTTTGTATCAGATGTAAATAGGCAGTGATTTGTCATACTGACAGCACTTGTAGCCAACAGCCATCTCACAAACAACACTTTCTGCTTTGTTTCGCTACTTCCTCCTTGCCATTCAGCCCTTGTTGCAGGGACACAAACCTGCTGTTGGTGGTCCTGGCTGTATTGTTACATAACTAAATCACTGATGGGGATGCACGAATGATCAATGACTAATAAGAGGGTATGTAGTAAAAAACACAACTATGTATGTCTAATTAGATGATATATTCTTAATAACCAAAAAAACTACATGTTTCGGCCAGCAGTAGCCATCATCAGGTTGAAGATGTCCACTGCTGGCCAAAACATGTAGTTTTTTGGTTACTATGAATATAACATCTAATTAGACATACATAGTTGTGTTTTTGACTACATACCCTCTTATTAGTTTATATGCACACAACGGAGATGGCACACTTCAAAGTGATCAATGACAGTCACAGTGTGGGGGTCATCAACATCCACTCATTTTAACCTCAATATTAATTGTAACAACTGCACTGGTCAGCTCATTTTTACTACACACAAACATGGTCATACAACCACAATTATAAGACAAGCCAAATTTGGGCAAAATTTCCTAACTGCAAGAGAGGGGGGCAACAATTTCAAATAAGTGTCACTCCTGAACATTTGAAAAACATGTGTTATAGTAGTACCAGCTAAGATGTAGCAGGTGTTACCATAACTATGGTCTGGATGGTCAGGAGTCAGTTCCCTGCAGAGACAGGGAGCCCCTTCTTTGACACAAATTTCCAGACCAGCTCTGGAATCCACTAAGCTTCCTATGTGATGGAAAAATGGAACTCTTTCCCCAAGAGGCAAAGCAGCTGGAAAATGACAACGCACGTACATTTCTATACTATGCCAAGGTTTAACAGTACTTGGTACTATGCCTCCAACCCCATACATCTTCTTGGCATGGTGCTTAAAACACAAGGGCCACTTTAACTTTCATACGTAATGTATACTTGTTTTTTGTCAGTTATGTTCGCAATAAAATATCAACCCAATCACCAGGATTACTGTCCTCAACCCCAAAATTAAAATCAAGTTCATGTGGTACATCTTCCTGAGCAGTACTTGGAAAAATCGGTCAGCTGTCTGCAAACCAACTGATATCCTGCAGTAAGGTCAGTCAATTTGATTTTACTGTCTCTTACAAAGACAGGTACCTAAAAAAAACATTTGAATTTTGCAAAGTCATGGCCAAAGCTTTAAGACGCACTTTATTCAGAATTATGTAAACACTAAATGTCCTTGCCAGAAGACAAACTTCATTACAATAGTTAAACATTCATACAGTCATGCAAGCACAACTTTTATGTGAATATTTACCAGTCCTGTCTCCAACAGTTGTTATTATCCATTAAGAAACAATGTACTAAAGCCCAAAAATCAGTAAGACATTTTTATACAATCTGCTTATATTTAGGCAGCTATAGAACCAAACAAATATGCTATGTACATAATCTTGAAAAGTTTTATTCATGTCATTTGCTTTTACCTGCAAGAAGTTCAAACACATGAGCCAGTGGCAAATAGCCTAAGAAAACATCATAATTGTAGATGTAGACAGCATCTGAATAGGCCTTTAATGTGCCCATCATGTTTTTATGTGAAAGCACCACACCTTTGGGAAACCCAGTAGATCCACTTGTGTACATGATGATGGCTGTATCTTCTGGAGTAGGTGGAACTTCAGCTGCAACAGAAGGTACAAACTATTCAAATGTACAGGACACAAACACTGATTGTAATAAAATACTGAAAGGCATGAAATAATTGAACAATGAATTAAAAATAATAAGATACAGAATCATCCACAAGCATCCACATTAAACACACAATCATGCAAAATATTAGTATTTTATTTTCTGTAATTCATACCAGTCATCCAGAATTACAAGTTATTGCTTAAGTACCCAGGTTTAGTCTCAGCAATCAGAATGGTAGGTTAAACAGTAATGTTCTCAGTTCATCTAATAACAACATGAAGGTAAAAACACCTTCAATTTGAGACACCAAGTCAGCCAACAAATCCCTGCTATTGTCCACATGTGAGACATCTCCAACATTTATACCAAAATATCATGAATGATAGTCTTGTTTCAACAACCTGCACACCCACTGGCCAAATTAAACCCAACGTTGCCTTCCCTCACACTGGTCAAAGACCAGCCCAGTCCACTTTCTCTCAAAGGGCAGCAAAACACCTCATAATGACTGTACATGAACTACACAGCTTGGCACTCTGGAAAACACACCACTGCATGCCCTCCCATATTTCATCTGGCTAACATCCCCACCATCCTTCTTGAAACAGGCCAATAAAAATGCCCAAACTCACCTGCTGTTGGCCATTTGGATATTAACAGCAGTCACTCTAAACACCTGTGATAGTTAACCAGAATGGCCATCAAATACTGTCTTTCTCTAAATTACATAAACATTTCTAAAAGCCAAACACATTTTTAGGATGCCTTATGCAGAGTAAACTCTCAGACTGGACCAGAGTATTAGTGTCCCTCAAACACAACCTGGGCAGGCACTTCATGGTTACTGTTAATTAAGTGAAGTCACAATACACCAACTTCCTTTGTTCCCACATTACATGAATTCCATTACAATCAAGTCTTTAAGTGGTATGCCTTAAATGACTGGCAGGGAACCTTCAGGACCACATCCTCCTCCCAAAATGAGACAGAGGGGGGAAGAGAGGGTAAATAGAAGTAGGTTCATAATTGAGTCAACCCCCAATATAGCATCACCCTCACTTAGCACCCATGCAAATCTGAAAATAATTTCACCATTATTTAACATTGGAAACCCAGGACGTAGTGCTCCCACCGCTTGCTGCCATCCCCCAGAGAACTTGGCTATACAAATGTGCCTGTAAACATTATATAATGCCCAATATACTGTTATTGTGGAAGGTATTTAAAGAATGTAGATTGTGTGGGCTAGAATTTCTGTTTGGTGAGACAGCATAGGTCAGCTACTAATACCTGTGGAAAAACATATGTCTACACACTCCAGAAAAATTATTCAACTGTTCTAACAGCCAAGTGTATTTGGGACTGGTGATTTTCATTTACTGACTATACATTCAAACAAGTACTTAGCTCATAACCCTGGCTTCTTGTTTGCCTCCTCTTTGTCCTGTTTCCTCACCAATATAGGTTTCAAGTTATTAGGCCTTAACTGTAGAGATGTTGGTACGGAAAAATTTCAAAACCACAGAACACACAAAGACAATGACATAGCTGTCAAATCACCATCAGAGAAATGTAACACTATCTGTTAATTACCAAAACTCTTTACTGTAGCACTGAAGTACAGACAAAAGGGCAATACTAAATGTTAGTAACAATAAAGCCAGTTCTGGAGACCATGTGGTCTAAGGTGTGGGTCTGTGGCTGCTCGCTTGCTTGAATTGCAGGTTCGAATCCCACTGGATGCATGGAAGTCTGTCTCTTATAAGTGTTGAGTGTTGTCAGGTAGAGGTCTCTGTGACAGGCTGTTCCCTAGTCTGGAAATTCTACCAAGTGTGCATGTGTCATTGAGAGATCAAGTGCAACAATAACCTCTACACCTACAATGACTAGGTAGACACAGGTAAAGACTAAGCAAGAAAGAATAAAAATAAATAAATTAGATGAATAAAATAAGTAAATAAAGCACTCAAGGTACTGTGTCAAGTTCAAACAACAGAACTACAACACGCCATGAATATGTTTGTTGCATATGATTCACGTCTGAAAACTGAAGGAAACCAATCCCAGCAACTTCCTTAATCACAGTGAACAAAAACCCAAAAATAACTGCAATATATTGACCTGAAACTTTCCAGCACCTTCGCCAAATAGGGGTACTAAACACGCCTAACTAAAGTGTGTGGACCCCACTCACAGAAAATTGGAATAGTGGCCATCAATGTTTTACCTGCCATCACACAAAATGATACGAGTGAAACATGATGCACTCTCTCAGATAAAATAATGTCCTTCTACACACTATAGGATGGGTTTCAAATATGTTACAGATTGCAAAGAAAGGCTACAATCTTTTAACAACTCAAGCTGGATCAGACATGTAAGATGGCAGTAATGGAGGCATAAGGGTAACTCATCTGAATGTAAGCTTAGTAAATTTTGGAACTTACGTATATCAGAGGAAGCTCCATTCTTCACCAATTCTGAGAATGGGATAATTTCAACACCACTCTTATATCCAGAAACATCAGTTTTTGCTAGCTGATCTTCCATATAAATAAGCTTCTTTACTCTCGGAGTTTTTGACAATATGTCCCTAAATTTGGGCAACAGATCATGTGATGTAATAACTACTGACACTTCAGTCTCATTGATCCCATGAGCTATGGCTTCTTCACCAAGTGTAGCATATATAGTCACCACTGGAAGAAAAAGTAAACAATACACATCACCACTTTCATGATGCACACTTGTAGGTTTTTGTAACAGTGAAAAATTTCAGGATCACACCATAAAAGCAGAACTGAAGAAGTGAATAATGCAGGAAATTCTGGTAATTAAAGGTTAAACCAAATACAGTCTTACCACTTACATAAACACTCCTTATCCAACTTGCATCAACTGTCAAATCTTACTGTTTCCCATAAAAAAATGTGTTTAGTCTTACTCACCAGGAATGTTCTGTTTGAAACAGCCATGAGCTGCTATAAGCCATTCAGCTCGAGTTTCAGCAAAAATTACTACATTTGCTTTGGAAGGTTGTCCAAGTAACCTCAAGCCTCGACCAAAACTTGCTGCAAGTTCTTCTACTTCTATGAATGTTTTCCACTTGTATTCTCCCATCACATACTATAAATACAATACAATTAACATCAAGAGAGAAACGTAAATTTCATTGAAACATCTGTAATTTGATATTATTAACCCTTTAATCATACGGGCCACCAAAAATCAGCCTTTTAGTGGTAATATCCTTTTTCTTGGCTTATCCCACTTAATATGATGTATAACAACAGAGGTGAAGTTGAGAAATGGTTTCGACAACACAAAAAATGCAAACAAATATTAAAACTGACAAAAATTGTTTAAGACAATCACAGTGATGATGATGGCTTCAATTACTGAATATCAGTGAAGTGAGAATAATGAGTGGAAGGGTTGGGAATTTGTAACCAATAATTCACTACTCTTTCAGCTATTTTTCATTAATAAACTGCAATAATTACAACAGAAGGAAAGGATAATGCACACACTTCCAATTCTTTAATAAGAGTGGGGGGGAGGGGGGTTTGGAGGGATTTATGTGCAAATTTGGAACAACATAACACGTTTAGATGGAATGAAAACATTTCTGCATATTACAGCCTAAAATGTACTGAATGGACTACTCTCCTGAGACTGGCTGTAAAAATTCTTCAGTATAAAAACTTCAGCTTCAAAGTGAGCACTACAATTTCAAATCTGCACATCCACATCAGCAACAAACCAAGAACCTAGCAGCACAGAAGTAAAAAAGTATTCCTTAATTAGGCCTCTATCATCCCAATTAATGAAGCATCACTTAAAAGGCACCATACTCTGGAAAAGAAAATTCTTTTTCACAAAAGAACTGACATAAATAAATTATTTTCATCAAAGATGAAAAAATTATGGTACTATTTCTGCATTAATAAAACTGCTTTTGTAATTATAGTGGCACACATTTGTAACTCTGGCCAGCTTGATATCAATGCAATTAAAATGAGTTTAGCAGATAAGGGAGTCATGATAATAACACCTAACTCAAAATCTCACCTTCTTGAATACTCGTTTATTTGGCTGGATTTCATCCTCTTCTGCCAGTATTTCACGTGTTCCTAGACAACGTTTGTGTTGATGTAGCTTTGCTACAAAATGCATCACTTTTGCCATTGTATCTATCCCATCACGTACCAACTGAACATGGACCTCACGAGGTTCTTGCAAACTTCTATAAGTGATAGACTTTTCTTCTACAGAAACAGGTGCAGCCTGTTAAGTAGCAAGATGCAAAAACATTTTTTTCACATTCACTGCAAATATAACTCAATTTATTGCACAGCAGTACCTCCATTCCACCGTGTGCCTTCATGACATGGTGCTTAATGAAGCGTGCACACGCACAACTTTACCTTTTCACCTTGTTTTGCAACATATACACAGACAAAAAATAATTAATAAAAATACACAAAGATTAAGGATCCCTAAAACCACTACTCTTCCGATGATATCTTAGTATTACTCCACTCACAATAAACATTCACACTCCTCAAAAAATCAAAATCCAGACAGAAAATAAAGTACAACAGGAATGAAAGAAAAAAGATGTGGGGCATAGCTTTTTTCCTCAGGAAAATGGCCTACCTCATTGGTATACAATATTATTTTGCCCATTTATATCCATACTATTATTTACTCTGACTATATACACTTTTGGCATGTAACATCTTTTGCATCAGTAAATACTTCACTATTTTATTACTCAATGTTATAGATCCTGCACCCATTTCACTATACAACTTCTATTTTATGTAACGAATTAGTCATCATGCAGCCATACCTAAGGAGATGACATAACTCACATCTGCAATAGTTTTAAATAACTATGTTTATACCAATAGCTGCTAAAGATGCACATAGAAAATTTGTTACATGTTGTTACAGCACTTAATACACATAAGTCAAAACACCGCATCAATGAGCATTCTCTACATTCAAAACAGATAACACAATAAATTTTTCCTGCGGCATGTCTGTAATTAATATTTATCGTATTACAGAAATAAAAATGACCAACAATACTTAAATTCACATCACAACCCTAAGCTTCAAATTTCATCAATGTGAAAGTACAGTGACACAGCACTCACAACGGGGGAGGAACACAGGCCAAACCAGA
>Ga0131853_10010847_pt1 | contig 16658 bp, 13 predicted proteins | sample TergutLab28metaG_FD_92764 | JGI IMG/M metagenome (GOLD analysis project Ga0131853, IMG submission 92764) | Labiotermes labralis P1 segment gut microbial communities from Petit-Saut dam, French Guiana - Lab288 P1 (version 2) (version 2) | ecosystem: Host-associated > Arthropoda: Insects >...
CCAAGCCGACAAATGCTATGTTGAAAAAGCCAAAGAAATCCTAAAGCAAGAGAAGATGGCTCAACGCAAACAACAAGAAGAGAATGAGGCAAGAAGAATTGAACAAATTGTTGCGGAGATGAAGAGTAGAGGGCAAGTTCAAGATTGATGGGGTTATTAATTTTGTCGGCTTGTTATTTATGCTATAATTAGTTATGGCAAATGATGAACTTAGGAAAGTGATTCTGAGTGACAAAACCCAGAGGGGCTATTTAATAAGCAGTAAGCATCGCACGGTGAACCCCACGCAATATAAGAGTGTTTGGACGGTACCGAAAGATACTGAAGTGCATTTATTTGCAGAGTGCATTGAAGAGGGTTATATCAAGCAAAATGGTGATGGATTCAACGTTGATGTGGTTGATAGGTCTGTATTGGAAACTCTTGGGAAAAGCATTACAACTGATAGACTTGTTATTGGAAAGTTCGAAATAGAGGATGTGAGAGAAAGTCATGGCTATCCGGTTGATCACAAAAGAGGAGAATCATACAAGCCTGATGATAAAATTTTGGAAAAGTGGGCAGAAGATAAAAAGCTTGATCTTGGAACCATAAAGAAAATTAAACGAGGGAAAAAGATATGAGTGGTCAAAGTAATTCAATAACTATTCTGGGAGAATTTTATGATTCATATGTATATATGAAGACATTGAGATTAATTACCGCAGATAAAAAGATTCTTTCAATCGATTGGCAAGAACTTGTGACACGACATATGCCTCACCCTAATCACATCGGGTACGATTGTGCTTTTTTGAACGGCAAGTATTTATATGGGGCACATTTCCAGAAGTTGTTTAGTGATGAGGGAGTTAAACAGTTGTTATTGAAGAGGTTTAGTGAGATTGAAGATATTATTGTTCCCTATGATGAAATAAAACCTTCAAGGAAAGTTTCCGAATTTGAGCATTTGCCTGCAGATATAAGTGCTTATAACAATTACTTGTACTATTGCGATGCGAATGGTTTGCATAGGTGTCGCATGACCGCCAAGAACATTGATGTCGCGAACACGGAAACTGTTGTTCAAGGTATGCATGTTGTATCGATAGACATCGCCAGTGGTTTTTCTATTCGATATGCAACTCTAGACAAAGGATTGTGGGAGTTTGACGCAATAAGAAGCAGGAATCAATATGGACCTGTTTTGAATCAATTAACAATGTCCCATACTTCATTTTCTCGTGATAATCATGCAAGTATTCTTGTCGGGTCATATTACGCCCAAAGCAAATTTATCGAGCGAGTTTGGGAGAGGGAAAATGATCCAAATAGTGAAAAAGGGTATAGAAATGTATTAGTTGTAAAAGATGAACACAACCTTTCTGAAGTGTTTGGGATGGATGGATTTTTTATCTCTGCGTATGACAAGATTTATTTGCTTAACGAACAAGGGATTTTTCTTGCAAGGTTTGAGTGGAGCAATGACAATAGGACATTGTTTTCTGAAAATGAAAAAAGTATAGAGCGTATAGGAAATGGTGTTGATCTTGCGAATCTTGTAGATGCGACGGTAGAGTTTTTTGGCGTTGTAGTGGAATATCGGAATAAGGTTCAAGTATTGCTTAGTACAGGGAAAATTTTTGAAAGAGAATTTGCAGGTGGACAGTTCGTAGGTTGGAGAACCTTTCCAAGAAGTATAGACTATACAAATCAATTACATCTGATTTTTTCTGATAGAATAGAAATTCATTCTTTTAATGAAGATTACTTTGTTAATCAAAAAGAAAAAAAACTTGGCATGAAGTGGCGATAATAAATGCAAGTTGCTTGTGTACATGGAAAAAATTAAACAATAGTTATACAGGGTAAATAATGTGGAACGAGGGGTATTGAATTTTGCGGGAATATATCAAAAAAGTATGAAAAATCGTTTGACACCAATTTGAATGTATAGTATATATTGAATATACCTAAAATTATACTAAGGAGGAAAATTAATGAATTGGTTGTTGAATGCTTTTTTGGAGGTGGTTCCATTTAACCCAGCATCACCACCACATCAAGAAGTGGTTAATGCATTGGGAACAGTTGAAAATATTATATGGATTATAATTAACGTGTTACTTGGTCTTCTTGGGGTTGCTGCGGCTTTGTTCTTTGTTTGGATTGGTTTTAAACTTGCAAAAGCAGAGGATGAGAGTAAGCGTAAGGAAGCTAAGAAGCAAATGTTGTTTGCAATTATAGCGGTGCTTGGTGTTGTGATATTGATAGTATTGTGGAACACTGTGATTCTTAATGCTATGACAAATGTTACAACGTTCTGCAGAATGCCAAACGGAAACTTGGTTGAAGGGAGTGTTACGAATGGAGTATGTACACCAAGATAACAGAATTATTTGAATTTAAAACCGCCGATGTGATGTTGGCGGTTTTTGTTTGCAAGGATGGATGGGAATTGGTATAATAGGTTGTATGGGCAATATGTTAAAGGGATTGATGTCGATATGGGGTATGCTTGGAAATGAACTTGTTTACAGGGAATTAAGTCAGACCATGACAATAGTTTATTTGGTTGTTAATTTCGTTGTAGGTTTTGCGGGGATTGGTGCGGTATTTTTATTCTTGTGGATAGGTTTCAGATTGGCAAAATCAGAAGATGAAGGCAAACGTAAAGAGGCAAAAAAACAAATGCTTTGGGCCTTTATTGCGGTTTTTGCGATTGTTATATTTATTGTACTTTGGAATACCGTAATCGTTGGTATAATGGCTGAAACACAAACACCGCCAATATAGAATCTATGCTTGTAAAAGTGCCTGGAAAGTATTTGGACCGGCAATGCCATCTACAGAGAGTCCACGAAAAGTCTGGAAGTTGCGAACCGTTTGTGCGGTGAGTGGGCCAAATATACCATCAGGGTTTGTACGGAAGCAGTTAAAGTAAAGGGCGGACTGGAGTATCCATACAAGATTGCCTCGATCACCTTGGCGGACCAAACGTGTGGCGGCACGAGTCATTGGACCAAATATACCATCGGTTACAAGGCAAGGTGCGGTTACCGGTGGGGTTGGCGTGTTGGTTCGACATCCATTAAGAGTATTAAGTTGCATTTGATAGGCACGAACCAATGCGCGCCTTGTAAGAGGGCCTAGGATGCCGTCTTCTGCAAGTGATTGACCAAATTCTCTATTAAGTCTTCGTTGGATTGCTCGAACCGTTTCATCGGGCCGAGACGGGCAATTTGGACCTGTGGTTGGCGGGGTAGTTGTTTGATTTGTTGGTGGAGAAATTGGCGGAGTTGTTTGATTGCATCCGCCAAATTCTTGTATAATGCCATTTGCAATCGCTTGGGCATATGCATTAAAGTTTTGGTCAAAAAGACGATTATCTTCTGCATTTGAGATAAATCCAAGTTCAAGAAGTTGTGCAGGTGCATTCGTAAGTCGCAAGACCTGGAAATCTCTTTCAAAAAGTCCACGATTGCGTTGCACGCCGATACGTACAATGTTATTTAATGTATTGTTTGCAAGTCGCCTTGCCCGGGCATTTGCACCTACTCTGACGTAATTTTCGACTCCGTTTGCGGCTGGGTTTACTGATGCATTTCTGTGTATTGAAACAAAGGCATCTGCATTTGCATTATTTGAAATTCTGTTGCGATCTGTTAATGAAACGAACCTGTCGTCTGTTCTTGTGTATATCACCCTGTAGCCTGGGCACCTAGATAAAATTGCACCTACCGCAAGAGCCATTCTTAAATTATCATGTGATTCAAATCTGTTTCCATTGACCGCACCTGGGTCACTTCCTCCGTGTCCGGGATCTATTACAATTGTTGGCATGGGTATATCTATGTCGAACTTTAAGGCATTGACACAGTTAAACAAGTTCTATTGAAAATACAATCCAAAAACAACTATTATTTCAGATAATTACATAAAATTCTAGATGCAACAAACTTTGCCTTTTCACAGTCTAGGAACTATACAAGCGTGGACATTAAGGAAAAGAATAAAGGTTCGCTTAAGCGAACTTGTCTTCTGCTTCAATCATTTGTACTAGGATCTCGGCTTAAACGCACCGCTTGCGTGCTTTTGTTCTTTAGTCTCATTTTTTGATTTAAAGTCATTGACAAATTATTATAGATTTGTTATGGTTAATTACCATATCAATTCTGAAGGTTTCTAAGATAAGGTCTTAGACCGTAGAGCTCTACAACCCCACAAGGGGTTGTATCTTTATGTCGGAACATTTTATAAAGTATTGCAATCTAAATATTTATTTGTTATACTATTTACAGAATTATAGAGCAAAGGAAATAGTTTATGAAATACAGAATTGGACTTGATATTGGAATCGCTTCAGTTGGTTGGGCGGTCATTAAAAATAATGAAAATGATGAGGCATGCGGAATTGTCGCGCGGGGCGTACGTGCATTTGACGTGCCGCAAAATCCAAAAGATGGTGGGTCGTTAAAGGCGGAAAGACGTGGCTTTCGAAGTATTCGGAGAACACTTCGTCGGCGGAAAGTGCGTATTGCTATGATTAAACAATTATGTGAACAAACTTTTGGCATTGCGTATCAACAAATTTTGCAACAAAAAGAATTACCAGATATTTATGAAATTCGATTTCAAGCCTTGTCTAGAAAATTGAGTACGGAAGAGTTTTCTAGATTATTGTTACACTTTGCACATCGTAGAGGTTTTTTGTCAAACCGAAAGGAGACAGCAAAGACAGGCAAGGATGGCAAGATATTAAAAGGTATTACCGAAAACGAACAAAAACTGCAAGAAAAGGGATATGCCACAGTCGGCGAATATTATTTTAAAGAGTTTATAGTAAAAGGCGAATCGGTTCGTAATAAAAGCGAAAAATATGATTGTACTTTTAATCGTCAAACAATCGAGGATGAAATCAAATTGATTTTTTCTAAGCAACGGGAATTTGGTTTTGATAAAACAACGATTTCAACAGAGTTTGAAAGTAAATTTACTGATTTATTTAACAAACAAATTCCTTATGACGTTGGACCAGCAAACCCAAGTCCATATGCGACAAAAAGTGGAAGCCTTTATCAAGATATGCTTGGAGTTTGTAGTTTCGACGGTAACTTCCGTACTTATCAGGCTACAAATGCAGGAGAGAAATTTAAACTTTGGAATAATATTAATAATCTGACTTTATCAATGATAGAACAAGGGCGAAGTAAAGAACAAGAGTTATCTTTGTCAGATAAGCAGATACTTGCAAATTACTGTTTTAAAAAAGCAGGTAAAATAACCTACTCGGATGTAAGAAAGATTTTAAAACTTAATGACAATATTCGATTTAAACATCTTATATATTCGAAAAGAACAAAAGCCAATAGATATGTTTTGCAAGAACTTGCACGTGAAGAAGTAGAAAAAAAGGTTTTTGTAGATCTAAAAGGTCGAGCGGTAATTAAAAAAGCCTTTAAAAATGATTTAGATAAATTATCGTATGATGAAATAGATACAATTATTGTTGTGTTACAGGCTTTTCACAGTAACGAAAATCTTCTTGCGGCGCTTAACGGAGGATTGAGCGACGGCAAATTTAAAATAAATCCCGATTATATTGACACAGTCCTTGGCATAGAAATGCCTGAATCGCGTCCGATGCACTTGTCAAGTCAGATTATTTATCAAATTCTTCCTTACATGGAGAAGGGAGAGAAATATCATAAGGCAATGGAAAGTGCTGGATACAATCATGTCGGTAAAATTGCTGTAGATAAAAAAGTAAAATTAAGCATACACGATATAGAAAAAGATATACGAAATCCTGTTGTTCTTAGATCTGTTTCTCAAACAATTAAAGTAATAAATGCAATCGTTCAAAAATATGGATTTCCAAGCCAAGTGATAATTGAAGTTGCGCGTGAGATGGCAAAAACTTTTGATGAAAGAAATAAAGCACGAAAAAGTATGGACGAAAACCGAGAACATAACGAGCGCATTAAAGAACGCATAAAGCAACTTGGCAGACTTGTTCCAAGTGGTGAAGACATCGTCAAGTATAAACTTGCAGAAGAACAAAACTGGGAAGATCCATATAGTGGTGGAAAGAAGATTGATGCGTCAAAGTTGTTTGAATCTAACTATGTTCAGGTGGATCATATAATTCCTTACAGTAAATGTTTTGACGATAGTTATAACAACAAGGTTCTTGTTCATGCATCAAGTAATCAGAACAAGGGCAATCGTACGCCGTTGCAATTTTTGACAGGCGAGCAAGCACAAATGTTTATTAATTGGGTAAAAACTGCAAGACTTTCTGCACGTAAGAAAACAAATCTGTTAATGGTTGAGCCATATGAAGTAGGCATGAAAGAACGGCACTTAAAAGACACTCAATACATTACAAGACTTGTACTTAACTTTTTAAAGCAATATTTATATGTTTTGCCAAGCAAGCATAAAGAGCCTATAAAGGCAATTAAAGGAATGATGACTTCATACTTCCGAAAAAGGTTCCAACTTAGCAAATTTCGTGATACAGATGAGCACCATGCAACGGATGCGGTTATTATTGCTTGCTTTACAGATAAATTGGTCCAGCAGATAACAAATTTTCATCAAATGCGAGAATCCTTTTATCAAGATAAAGATGGCAGATATATATGTAAAATTACAAAAACTGTAAGCGATGATCAAATGAAAAACATTATGGGAAAATTTGAGGACAAATTTCCCGAACCTTGGACAGGGTTTAGAAAAGAACTTGACGATTTAAACATAACAAATCCAATTTCTGTTTCACGAATGCCGACTCGAAAGATAACAGGTTCAGGTCAAGCAGAAGCGATACGCGGATACGTAGAAGAAGTCGACGAAAAAGGTATCAAAACAATTTATACAATAACTCGTGTACCTTTGACAAAGTTAACTCTTGATTCAAATGGTAAGATTAAGAATTATTTTAATCCCCAGTCAGATATTCTACTTTATAACAAGCTTAAAGAATTGCTAAGAAATAATCCAACAGAAGAAGACTTTAAAAACTTTCGCAAACCTCTTACAAATGGAAATGATGGTAATATTGTTCGCAAAGTAAAAATAAAAGAAAAAGTAACAATGGTTGTTAAACTTGACAAAGTTGGTGGGGCCGCGGCAAACGGATCTATGGTTCGTATCGATGTGTTTGCTAAAGGGGATGCCGACAAGGAAAAGTTTTATATGGTACCAATCTATGCAGCAGACTTTTATAAACCAGAACTTCCAAATAAGGCAATTACAGCAAAACCCTATGACCAATGGCCAAAAATGGAACAAAGCAAGAGTTACAATTTCAAATTCAGTTTATATCCAAAGGATTTGTTTTATTTCGAAAAAGTTGATAGTAAAACTTTATGGAAAGAGGTTGTCGAACAAGATGAAAGCGGCGAATTAAAAAAAGTAAAAAAGCCCAAGGAAGTAACAAGTGGAAACTTTTATTATAGAACAGCAGATATATCAAATGGGTCAATAAGTGGCTTTTCTCAGAACGGAGAGTGGGAATTCACGAAGCTAGGAATTCAGGGATTAAAAGTATTTAAAAAGATGGAAATAGATATTTTAGGAAACATTAAGGATGCACCATTTGAACCACGAGACACGAGAACACTCCTTAGGCAAAAGGCAAGGTGAATAGATGGCATTTTTGAATATAGTTCTTGGTCAAAATACAAAATACTTTTCTATAAAAAACAATCAACTTCTTGTGCAACTTGTAAATGGCGACGAAAGTAAAGTACCTATTCGCGACATAAATACTCTAATAATCGACAATAGTCAGATAAATTGTTCAGTTTACTCATTACAAAACTTAATAGAAGAAAAAGTGGCAGTTTATTTGTGTGATTCTAGACATTTACCAAATGCAATGATTTTGCCATTTAATGGGCACTATAATATGCTGAAAATCTTTAATCTACAGCAATCTGCTCCGCGACCATTAGAAAAGCAATTATGGCAAGCAATTGTAAAGCAAAAGATACTAAATCAAGCGAAATGTCTTTTTGTTCTTGGCAAGCAAGGTGGAACTGAACTTGTTGCGATGGCAAACGATGTAAATAGTGGGGATACTCATAATAAAGAAGCGCATGCAGCAGGGCATTATTGGCGTAAGTACTTTGATGCAAAGTTGGGTCGCAATACAGATTGCCTTGCAAACGATTTGTTGAACTATGGTTACTCTCTCGTCAGGGGGCAAATAGCACGAGATGTAGTTGCACATGGCTTGCAACCCTTTCTCGGTATTCATCACAAAAATCAACTTAATGCATATAATCTTGCGGATGATTTGATTGAGCCCTTTCGCCCATTTGTAGATTTATTTGTTGCACAAAATTTTGATCTAACAGAGAAAAAATTTTTATCCGATTATAAAAAGAAACTGTTCAGCATTCTGAATTTGGCAATAAGGATTAATAATGAAACCCAATCTTTGCCAAATGCAGTGCGAGTGATGGTAGAGTCTTTTGTGGCAAGCTTGAAAGAAGAAAAAGTTAAAATATTGCTGCCCGTGCTGAATGAAATAAAGAGTTTTAAATATGAGTAATTTTATGAGAGTATTTGTAATGTTTGATTTACCAACTAATACAAAAGCAGAGCGAAGTGATGCTACAAGATTTCGTAATGCTCTTGTCAAAAGTGGATTTTACATGCTACAGTTTTCTGTATATGTAAGGCTTTGTGCTAATACTGAAGCGGCAAAAGCTTCTGTAGACAGTGTACATAAAAAAATCCCTACAAAAGGAGCAGTTCGAATTCTAGTTGTTACTGAAAAACAATATAGTGGGATGTATGTTCTGCTTGGCCCCAAGTATCGACAAGAAAGTTTTCTTGATGATGACGGAAATCTTTTTTTCTAAAAAAGCTGATAAAAGAAGGAAATAAAAGCATATGGAATCATTTTTCACAAAAATACTTTTTAGCCAACCCCTACAGGTTGTATTATTGCTTATGAAACACAAACAAAAAACACCAAATATGGTGTTTCTCGCTTGTTCTAGAAGCCAATCATTGTACCATACCAATTTCTGAAAGGGAACTAAAACGAGGTGAGTTATGTAAATCACGAAACAGGCATTGTACCATACCAATTTCTGAAAGGGAACTAAAACTGCCCATGTTGCAATGTTGCTTGCCGCAATTGTACCATACCAATTTCTGAAAGGGAACTAAAACCACTAGCCTTAAAGAAAGCGGCGGTTGGGGATTGTACCATACCAATTTCTGAAAGGGAACTAAAACTGGGAGCGTATTACAATTAGTTGCGTGGACATTGTACCATACCAATTTCTGAAAGGGAACTAAAACTTTCTCGCCATTGTCCACAAGTGCCGTCTATTGTACCATACCAATTTCTGAAAGGGAACTAAAACCGTTTGCGTGTCGTGGTCGAAAATAGCAATATTGTACCATACCAATTTCTGAAAGGGAACTAAAACGCCGTGCGGTCGGATTCTCTGCGAGCTCTAATTGTACCATACCAATTTCTGAAAGGGAACTAAAACCATCTGCGTTGCGATTCGCCTCAGCGAACAATTGTACCATACCAATTTCTGAAAGGGAACTAAAACTCGCTATCTCAAAGTTGTACGCTTGTATTTATTGTACCATACCAATTTCTGAAAGGGAACTAAAACCGTTAAACTTGATAATAAAACTACCTTTCGATTGTACCATACCAATTTCTGAAAGGGAACTAAAACAATGATTTGTTATCAACCAAGTAAAACCCTATTGTACCATACCAATTTCTGAAAGGGAACTAAAACTCTATTGCCTTGCAATCCATGTTGTTACGCATTGTACCATACCAATTTCTGAAAGGGAACTAAAACGCTTTGCACTCTGGGATACAAGAACAGGATATTGTACCATACCAATTTCTGAAAGGGAACTAAAACTGGATAACAAAACCTCACAAGAGAATATTAATTGTACCATACCAATTTCTGAAAGGGAACTAAAACTGCTCTAAACACATAGTACCCCCCTTTGTCATTGTACCATACCAATTTCTGAAAGGGAACTAAAACGCCATGTATTAAAACTGCACTTACGAGGAGATTGTACCATACCAATTTCTGAAAGGGAACTAAAACAGAGGTGGACAAGATAACCGAGGAGGGTAAATTGTACCATACCAATTTCTGAAAGGGAACTAAAACACATGGCTTGTTGGAAACAGTAGCGGTATTATTGTACCATACCAATTTCTGAAAGGGAACTAAAACACCATGGGATATAAACTTGCAGGATGTGAAGATTGTACCATACCAATTTCTGAAAGGGAACTAAAACATCTTCCCTCTCGTTGTTGCACTAAATTATATTGTACCATACCAATTTCTGAAAGGGAACTAAAACATCTTCCCTCTCGTTGTTGCACTAAATTATATTGTACCATACCAATTTCTGAAAGGGAACTAAGTAGGAAGTTTTCAAATTCTTGACATTTGAGTGTTGCAAAATAAATTTGAATATGGACTTTTACATCATGACTGGTTCGCAAAAGTTTGAATTACTGCAAGGTGTAACTGATTCTATGATCAAAATTGGATTTCGATACTTGAAGCATCTAATACTGATAAAGTAAAAATCATCCCTGTTTCACATTTTTAAATTTCAATTCTTGTGCCGCCAAGATATAGCCTTCCGTTAGGTACTTTTTCCAGGTGCTTTTGTTCCTGTGCTTGCAATTTAAAGGTATTTGTAATATAATGTATGTAATAAATTCAAGGAGTTGTGTATGGGTATTAAGATGTTATTTTCGTTTTTATCTGTGGTTGTTGGTATTTCGATGTCTGGATATTTCATAGGTTCTGTTGCAATGGGGCATGAATATCAAATTGCTTATGCACCTTCGGCGGCTCTTGCTATGTTTTATTTGGCACTCTTTGCTGCTGTTGCGATTACTGTTATAGGGTGTATCCTTGCTTGTACAAAGAAAAAAGACATTGCATTAACTATTGCGCTTATAAGTGTGCTTGGACTTGTGATAATTTTCCAAATTGTTGCATTGGCTTTAATTCAGAATTATTTAGGACGAGAATCAGGCTTTGTTATGATAATTCTAATAGTTGCAAACGTTGCAATCTTGACGCTTGCGAATATTTATCTGGTTCAAACTTTGTTAAACAAGGGGGAACAAAGAAATGGGAATTAAGTTTTTAGGGGCATGGCTTGCCATAGTTGTTGGTTTTATTTCTGCGGGAGCAATTTTACCATACATGGTTATAATTCATGACGCCATTTCAGGGGTGCAAAGTCAATGGATCCCATCAATTATCCAGGCATCACTTGCGTTTATGTATTTGTCGTTTTTCAGTGCTATCGCTCTTTGTGTTTTGGGATCTCTTTGTGTTGTGTTCAAAAGAAACTTTAATGGGCTCTTTATTGCGTTGCTTGCAACTGCGTGTACTTCTTTCGTATTTCATCTAATTGCTTTTGGAACAACTACAGATGTGTTATCTATGTTTGATGATCTTCCTTCGATGTTGCATGCGTTTATTATTATTGATCTTTTGGTCAAGATTGCAATTATTGTTCTTATCTCTATTCACATCCACAAATCACGTTTGCAAAAACCTGCTAGGCAGACTGTAACTTCGACTCTTGATAAAGCCTCCGAGAAACTTAAACTGCTTAAACAACTTAAAGAGGATAAAGTGATAAGTGAAGACGAGTACAAAGAGCAATTGTTAAGAGTATTAGAAGAGTGAGGTGTTTATGATAAGGAAAACATTATGGGGAAGTTTTGCGGTTTTGGTTATTGCACTTGCGTTGGTTATATTCTTACCAGACAACGGCAAAGCATATATTGCAACGGCACAGTGGACAAACATTAATAACCAAGATTTAACATGGTATAGGCCTGATGGTGGTTTTTCTTGTGAGGATGCCTTATTAATAAGTAGCGACGAGCAATTTGCCTCAATACAAAATTTTGTTAATACACAAGGTCAATTATTTGAAAATAGGTACATTCGATTAACCACAGATATAAATACTTCACGCTTTTCATGGCCACCGATAGGAAATATGACAACGCGACCATTCAGAGGAACATTTGATGGAAATGGCCACGTGATAACTTTGTCTAATTTTACATCTGGGCTTTCGCAACCTTCGCTTGGTCTTTTTGGAAATATCGAAAATGCAACGATAAAGAATTTGACACTTGATGGTGCTGTTACAACAATTTCGACCGCAGCCGGAACCGGACAACTTGTGAATATGGGTGCGCTTGTGGGGATTGCAACAAACTCTACGATTGATAATGTTACAAATAACGCATGGATAGGACTTAATCGAAGTTCTGTATTACGTCTTGGTGGAATTATTGGACTTGGGATAGATACTACGATACGGAACACAATTAATACCGCACATATAGGTTCGACAGGTGGCAACCAACAGCATTTTTTAGGTGGTATTGCAGGATTGTTAGAAGGTGAGTCACTCCTGTATAATATTGCAAATTTTGGAAGAATCGCAGTGGAAGGAACACATCAAAGCAAGCAGGTTGCTGGAATAGTTGCCAATGTAAACGGATTAATCAATGCAAAGAACATTGCAAATTATGGAGAAATTCATTACAGAAATAATTCAACAACGATGAGTGCCACATCTGCAGGTATTTTTGGGCGTATGCAATCTGGGTCACTTGTAAATGCATATAATCGTGGTAATTTTACTGGGAACATATGGATGGGTGTTGGATTGATACATCTTGTTGCTTCTCCTGCAGGAGGAGCGGTCATCATAAATGGGGCATACAATCTGTCTAATCGGGAAAGGTTATTTGGGGATTCTATGAGTGGTGGCTCGGGGACGCGTATATTGCCGATTGGATCATCTATGTTTTTGTCACATGTATTTTCAACAGGTTCTTTTTCATCTGTAAATAACATCGACACAGACATAGTTCAAGTTCAGGTAGGTACAATTAGTTCTGATGGTGATATTCAACCTTCGTTACTTTCACGTATGCGAACAAGTTTACATGGTCATTATTGGATTGAAGGTGTGCGTGAAAATGGAGTAAATGTACCAACATTGAATGTAACTAGACGCAGGGTAAGGGTTAATTTTGTTTCAAGTGTGAATGCAAGTGGCATGCCTATTTCAAGATATGAATATATGGGAACAATGCTTTTTAGACAGTCAGATCCAACAGCAGAAAGACATACATTTCTTCGTTGGGGTGTGACATCATTATTTTCAACCACAGAATTCGAGTTTTCAGTAAGAGTGGTGCACGATGTAACTATTTATGCAGTGTGGAGAACTGATTTGGTCCAAATAACTTTTAATACGTATGGTGGAACAGAGATACCAAATCAATACATAGTACCTGGGACAAGCCCGACTATGCCACAAATGCCTCCGACTCGCGACAGACATACTTTCGTGCGTTGGGGGGCAACCGCAAATGCGGCGACAGCGTTTAATTTTAACACAATTCGAAATGCCGATGTGACGGTATATGCTGTATGGAGTTTAGCGAACTCTCGAATAAGTTTTGATACAGGTGGAGGATCGATAATTGAAGATATGTATACTGCAGACACAATTTTTTGGGTCAGTGATATTCCCACACCTACAAAGCAAGGTTATGCGTTTATGTATTGGACATTAGATTCGTCTATGATAACTTGGTCTTTTTCACTTAATCCAAGGCGTGATGTTACATTGGTAGCCGTATGGCAAAGTGCGTTCACTGTAATATTTGATGTTCGCGGAACAGATGTGGAGGTTCCATCTGCACAATACATTCCTGCATTTGGAAAGGCATTTTCGCCTATTCTGCCTGATGTGGACAGTAATACACTTTTTAGAGGTTGGTCTATGTCATCTGGTTGGTTTGAACCATTTTATTTCGGTCAACCTATAACTCAGGATTGGACGCTGTTTGCATTTTGGGCGGTGCGTGGAGAGGATTTCAGTCATATTGTCTATCTTAATTTTCAAAACGGTGAAGAAAATGAACGACGAATTTTGAATACATGGAGCAATTGGATCTCTGAACCACAACAACCTACGCATTCGGATAATCTACGATTTCGTTGGTGGAGTACAAGACCAAATGGGGCGGCGTTTGATTTTTATAATGATAGAATAACTTCAGATACTACGCTTTATGCCGTATGGTATACACCATATAACAGTGTTGGCCGAATTGTTATGATTGTTGGTATTTCTGTTGTTGCCACTGTTGCAATTATTGCAAATGCATTATATATTGCATTTAAGTTAAAAAAGCCCTAGTTCATTGGTCTTGTAAAAGTTTATATTCAAGCTCAAGGGTTAATTTGTGTTTGGTATATATTTGTGTTCTTATAAATTCGATCAGTTCAAGTACCTCGGTTGAGGTTGCATTACCTTTGTTTATAATGAATCCGGCATGCATCGGTGAAATTTGAGCATCACCGATTCGATATCCTTTTAATCCAAGTTCATCAAGGGCTTTGCCGACAAAAAAATCGGGGCTTGGACGTTTAAAAGTGGACCCTGCATTTGGTTCTTTTGGGTGGTGTTTGCGTTTTTGTCTGTATTCACGTTCTAGATTGGCGATATTTTCCTTGGTGGATTGTTTAAGGGAAAAGTACGCACCAACGATAATCCAATTAGACTTTTTTTGAAAAATTGAGGTGCGATAATCAAATTCAAGTTTGGTAGATTCAAGTGTTTGGATTTGTGCCGTATTGTCATCTGTGGTGAGAACGTCTACACAAACACATATATCAGAAATTTGCGATCCAAATGCACCTGCGTTCATAAAAACAGCACCTCCAACTGTTGCGGGAATACTTGCTGTGAATTCAAGTCCAGACAGATTATTATTCTTTACAAAGTGGCTTAGTTTTTTTGTTGTTATACCTGCGTCTGCGTAAACGAAATTTGCATTATGTACTATTTCTGCGAACCCTAGCTTGATAACTGTGCCATTATATCCTTTATCTGAGGCAAGAATATTGGCACCAAGTCCGATTATAAAATATTGTTCTTCAATGAAAACAAGTGTAGATATCAGACGAACAAGAATATCTTTACGGGTTACGGTTACAAAAAATTTGGCGGGTCCACCTATGCGAAATGTGGTTGCATTTGCAAGTGAAAAATTTTCTTTGACATTTTCTTTGCCACACAAGTGTTCAAGGTAGGTTTTAAGTATTTGTTGCATGGTCTATATATATGAACTGTGTTGTTTTGTTTGACTAATTGAATAGATATGGCTAGACTTTTAAATATGTTGATAAGACATTTATTTTTAAGGAGAAAATTTTATGAGTAAAATAACAATTGGACTTGACAATACCGCCGATCTTGGTGACGAGTTAAACAAGAAACATGGATTCAAGATGGTAAACATGGGTGTTGTTATTGGTGATAAAATCTATAAAGATTGTGATTTGACACCGCAAGACATATATGATGCGGTTGAAAAACAGAATATTGTGCCAAAGACGAATGCCGCACTTGAAACCGATTATCAGGAATTATTTGAAAATGCAACAAAAAATGGTGGAGAAATAATTCATTTCAGTATAGGTGATAAATTAAGTGCAAGTCATGGTAATGCAAAAAGGGCGGCGATGCGTCTTGAACGCGCTACCGTTATTGATTCAAAGCATTTGTCGGTGGCAACAGGTATGCTCGCGATGAAAGCAAAAGAAATGTTTGATGAGGGCAAAAGTGTTACCGAAGTTGTGGAAAAGGTAAACATTATGCGGGACAAGATTGAAATGGGATTTATCATCAACGATCTTAAATATCTATATAAAGGTGGGCGTGTTACCGGATTAAAATTGCTTGGGGCAAATCTTTTGAAAATTAGGCCAAGTTTGGAAATGAATGATGGAAAACTTGTACCTGGGAAAAAGTTTAAAGGTGATTTTGCAAAAGCGGTGAAAGAATATTCAAAATTCAGAATTGACCAAGCGGGTGGGATGAATGCGATTGATGATGCTTATTGTATCATAGGGCACAGTGACATTGACGAGGCAATTATACAAGGTTTTGAAAAGGATATGCAAGATGCAGGATTTAAAAAGGTTATAAGGCTTATGGTGGGAACAACCATCACAACTCATTGTGGACGAAACACGGTTGGTCTTGCGTTTGTGAGGAAGTAAATTAATTTTTACAAGTTTCAAAAGGACTGATATTTAGTGGCTGTTTTATGGATTTTAAAAGAGACCGAAGACGGTCTCTTTTAAAGTTTGGTGTTGACCCTTGGTTCGAGGTTGGTATATTTAAGGTGTTTGGTGTGTGATGCTCCACCGAGACGAATCTGTGGCACACGACGCATGATGCTTAATGCTGCTCGGTTCCCCGTCTGACATGGTTCACAACTTTGCCGTTGCACAGGGTCCCAGTTTCATCACATCTCACCCCAGCACTCTTAAACATAATTCCCCTCTCAATCAAGGAATTCAGCCCGCCTTAGCGTTGCGGTACAGAGGTTCGCTATGCCCCCGCCTAGTCAACAATAGAGTATAGCCTATTACATGCTTTTATGTCAATCAGTGATGTGTGCCAGGAGTGCCCACCCACTGTCTTTGTGATATAGTATGACATGGGGAAAGAAAATCAAGTTGGGTGCAATAAATGTGGTGCAGTTGCCAGTCAAATTAAACAAGGATTCACAAGTGCTGGAA
>Ga0131853_10010848_pt1 | contig 16657 bp, 12 predicted proteins | sample TergutLab28metaG_FD_92764 | JGI IMG/M metagenome (GOLD analysis project Ga0131853, IMG submission 92764) | Labiotermes labralis P1 segment gut microbial communities from Petit-Saut dam, French Guiana - Lab288 P1 (version 2) (version 2) | ecosystem: Host-associated > Arthropoda: Insects >...
CGCAGAATCGCCAAAATAGCGGATTACGTGAATAAAAAATACCTGTTCGCCGCCATCAAAATCCTGATTTTCCTCGTCGTCTGCGGCTGGGTGGGATGGGAATTGCACGAAGCGTGGGACAAAATACAGGAGGTTCCGTGGGTATTGAACTATCCTTTGTTGGCTCTTGCAGGAGTTTGCTATATTGTTGCCTATGTCCCGGCGGCGATCTATTGGCGGTATGCGATGCAGACGCTGGGACAAAAGCCTGGTCGATATGAGGCGTTCCGTGCTTACTACATCGGGCATCTCGGTAAATATGTTCCCGGTAAAGCGATGGTGTTGATTATTCGGACGGGGCTGGTTACGAGTGAAAGGACGAAAATGACGGCGGCGGGAGCATCCGTTTTTTTGGAAACGATGACGATGATGGCAGTCGGCGCGTTCGTTGCTGCCTCGACGGTGGCATTGATCGTGTTGTTCGGGCTCCACCTAATCGAAGACCGCGACTGGTGGATGCTTTGGGCATTGGGGATCATGATCGGAATTGTACTACCCATTTTGCCGCCGGTATTTCATTTTGTTGCGCGGCGATTGAAAAAATTCAATATCGAATTAGAAGGCTTGACGTTCAAGACGCTTGCCGTCGGTTGGATACTCAATATCCCTGTTTGGATTATGCTCGGAGTGAGTTTATGGCTGATTATGCAGGGACTTGGCATAGAAAGCAAGTCTGTCATGAACGAGTTGCTGGTTTGCATATTGGCAATATCACTGTCGATTGTCATAGGGTTTGCGTCGATGCTACCGGCAGGGCTTGGTTCGCGGGAAGCGGTGATGATACTCGTACTTACTCCGCTAGTTGCTGCTCATCCGATAGGGGCGGACGCACCAACGGCGGTAGCCATCGCCATTGCGGCGGCTCACCGGGTGATGTCGATCCTCTCTGAACTGACTATTTCGGCAATACTTGCTTGGAATATAAAACCACGTTGTTGAGCCTTGCAGAAGTCGAACAAGTTAATTGATCACTTCGGAGGAAATTTCGCCATCTTTGAGCCAGATGATCCGCCTGGCTCTGGCTCCGACATCCCCTTCGTGGGTAACTAAAATGATCGTCCGACCTTCCTGATTGAGGCGATCCAACAGTTGCAGAATTTCTTCGGTCGTTTTCGAATCGAGGTTGCCCGTCGGTTCGTCGGCGAGGATAAAATAGGGATCATTGACAAGACTTCTGGCAATGGCAACTCGCTGCTGTTGTCCGCCGGAAAGTTGCGTCGGGCGGTGACAGAGCCGTTCACCAAGACCGACCAGTTCGGCAAGTTCGACGCAACGCTGCCGGGTCTTCCGTGAAACGTTCCCCTGATAAAAAAGGGGAACTTCAATGTTTTCCAAGACGGTCAACTGCTGGATCAAGTTGTACGATTGAAACACGAAACCGATGCGTGATGCCCTGATATGGGAAAGATGGTAATCATCGAGTGTGGTTACGTCGTCATCGCCCATCCATATCCTGCCGCTGGTCGGGCGGTCAAGACAGCCGAGCAGGTTGAGCATAGTGCTCTTACCGGAGCCGGACGCTCCCATGATGGCAACGTAATCTCCTTCGGGTATTTCGAGGGAGACCCCACGCAAAGCGCGGACTGTTTCTCCTTTGAGGACGTACTCCTTTTTGACATCAAGCAACTTGGCAGCAAGTTTCATATCCCCATTATAGCATAATTCTGAATGCCCGGAACGCAACTTCCGCCTCAACAAGGATTCGACTGCAAGTTTCAACATAGGCAGTTTGCCGACCGCCGGGCGGCAGCAAAAGGTAGCCAGACGACCGCCGGGCGACTGTTCGGCGATGGCCGAATAGCATCCCAGAGGAGATAGCGGCAACCAGAAGACGTTTCGGTGTGCCAGTCGGCTGTTGCCGACCAACCGCCCGGCGGTCGGTTGTCTACCTTATGTATCCATTGTAAAACTTGCAGGTTGCCTGCCCTCCCCTCCCCCGTTTTCGTTCGCTCTCCAACGATTGCGGCTCCGCTTGCTCCCCTTCTAACCCGGATAATTCACCCGCTGGTTTTTCCGTGTCGTGTTGTTCCCGTTTACAGTATATCCGGCACTTTTTGTAACAGGGATTCCCTGCCGCTGCCACATGCTGCGAATGACTCCGATGAGTTTTTGTTGTTTTTTCGGAGCGGGGCGTACTCGTTTTTTGCAGGAGCAAGATACGTTCACTTGCACCGACTCAACCCGCCTGCCACCCGATTCCGGTAATACAAACGCTTCCGCTTCCGGCATTACGTCAACGATCGGCAGGTTGCTTGCCTTGACGTAGTTTCACGCCGCACGTATCGGCGGACTCTGTCGTCCGTCGAGGCGTTTCCCCGTTCTTGCGCATTTGCACAATCCTCCAAAGAACCGCAAGTGGAGCGGTGCTCCGCGCAGCTTGCGGGAGGCTTTCCTAACGGAATGCGAAAACGCAATCTTACGATTGTGGCTCTTTGGTTTTATCATGAAGCTTTCTTGCTCCAGAAATGCACTCTTTCTCCCTCCGGAGATAGCAAGAAGCAAACTAGAAGAGGAAGAAATGTCAACCCGATAAGACCAAGAATTCCGAAAGTTCCGACGAAAGTTCCGAAAGTAGCAGGAATTCCGAAAAATAGAAGTAGAATTCCGCCAATCAGCCGCCAATCATAGCAAACATCTTTGACCGTCTTAGTGTCGCTAGATGGTCGAGGCTGTAATGCTATTCCAACAATCAGTACGATGCAAGCACCGACGAACACGTAACTACCCGCCCCGGCAGATATAAGTTCACGCGCCACTTGTTGTACCAATTGATCGCCGAGTTCACTGCCAACTCTGGCAAGATTCACTTCAATCACAATGAGCGGAAATGCTATTCCCGCTATAATGCCGATCCCACCCCAGATATAACCGCGGACTTTGTAATGAAGCGTTCTTTTCTTTTTCAAAGCCATCCAGACGGGATGGATGAATAGGATCCCAAGGAGAAAAGCGTAAAGTGAGAACCCGCTACTCGTAACTTTGCCCATCATCGGAACCGTTGCTTCTGTCCACGGCAAGATAAACGAGATAAAAGCAAGGGCGGTAGCGGCGAAGACCGCTATCTCGCCAGCCGTCATGTTGTGCGTACTGAGAAAATCGGATACCGGTTTCATGCCATCTCCAAGTGATTGAAATCCTCCGGCAGTATTGAGTGCCGACCCGCATTTGACGCAAACAACCTGTTCTGGATTGAGACCAACGCCGCAATGACGGCAGAACTTTTTGTGCCCGGTGGGTCTTGCGCCGCACGACATACAAGCAACCGCCTGCTCGGCAACAGAGTTTCCGCAGTTGGTGCAAAACAGATTGGCGGCGGACGGCGGTGTGGGTGTGGTTTGTGCCGTCGGATCAAAAGGAGCAGGAGTGGTAAATGGATCCGATTCGACAGATAGTGTCGGTTCAGGCGACGTTGTTTTGGGGAACTTCAATCCATTCACATCTTTTGCGAGACCAGTGCGACCTGTTGGGTCTTCGACAAAAGTTTCCGGTGTAATTGTTCCTTGCCGGACGAGTTGTTTGAGTTCTGTTCCAGTGATGGGACCAATCTTTTCCTTGCTTTCGTTGTAATAATGCCAATTTGCCATTGTTGTCGTGCGGGTTGGAGGCAAGAACGGCAAGAAACGTTACCGTCAACAAGACGGGGTACGCCATGTTACCCCAAGAGAATTTCCCTCTGTTCCACGAGAGAGCCGTGCGCACGCGCACACGACAATGACGAGGGCTCAACCTCACACCGAAACTCTGCAAGTCACATGCACAACGTCCCCCTTACAGGAAACGCATGTTTTCATGTGATTTTTAAACTTCCAATCCGGCAAGCCGGGTGGAACTTGGAAGTCTGATGGGCAAAAACTTGCGAACTATACCAAATTGTAATTTCGTCTTTGATTCTAGCACCGATTGATTGCGATTACAAGTCCCCTACCCTGCCCCGTTTTCGTTTCGCTCTCTAACGATTGCGGCTCCGCTTGCTCCCCTTCTAACTCCTTTTCCGCACTCCCCTGCCCTGCCCCGACATTGACAAAGGAAAAGTTGCACCGTAAAATACTGCGTAATTGTTAGCGTCGAAAAAATATATGACACAGCGTAAAATAATCATCATTGGAGCAGCAGGTCGGGATTTTCATAATTTCAACACCTTTTACAGGGATAATCCCGCCTACAACGTCGTCGCCTTCACCGCCGCGCAGATTCCCGATATCGCGGGTCGCAAGTATCCCGCCTCGCTTGCCGGGAGCCTCTATCCTAACGGCATTCCTATTTACGATCAAGCAGATTTAGAGCGGCTGATTAAAGACCTTGATGTTGACGCGTGCGTCTTCTCGTACAGCGATGTGCCCTATACTTTTGTCATGGGATTGGGGGCTGTCGTGAATGCCGCCGGTGCTGCTTTTACGCAATTAGGGCACAAAAACACGATGCTCAAAAGCGACAAACCCGTGATTGCCGTCGGTGCATCGCGGACAGGTTGCGGCAAAAGTCAAACCTCTCGCCGGATCATCGAAATCCTGATGGCGAACGGCTTGAAAGTGATTGCTGTCCGGCATCCCATGCCGTATGGCGATCTGGAAGCACAGAAGGTTCAGCGGTTTGCAACCATCGAAGACCTCGCCAAGCATAACTGCACCATCGAAGAGATGGAAGAATACGAACCGCATGTAATTCGCGGTAATGTCATCTATGCCGGTGTCGATTATGAGGCAATCCTTCGTGCGGCGGAGAACGATCCAAGCGGTTGCGATGTCATCCTTTGGGACGGCGGAAACAATGATTTTCCCTTCTATCGTCCCGACCTGATGGTAACGGTGGTCGATCCGCACCGACCGGGACATGAATTGTCCTACTATCCGGGCGAAATCACGGTGCGTTTGGCGGATGTGGTGGTCATCAACAAGATTGACAGTGCCGATTTTGACAATATCCAAGCGGTCAGAGCAAACATCGAGCGGGTCAACCCTCGTGCGGTGGTCGTGGATGCCGCTTCGACGATAACTGTTGAAAAGCCGGAGATCATACGCGGCAAACGAGTGCTGGTTGTCGAAGATGGTCCGACATTGACTCACGGCGAAATGAAAATCGGTGCTGGTATTGTCGCCGCAAAACGTTTCGGTGCGGCGGAGATTGTCGATCCTAGACCGTTTGCGGTGGGCAAAATTGCGGAGACATTCCGCATTTATCCCGAAGTCGGAACATTACTCCCGGCAATGGGTTACGGCGACGAGCAGATGCGCGACTTGACGGCAACGATTGACCGCACCGACTGCGACTCGGTGATTATCGCGACACCGATTGATTTGGGTCGTGTCATCAAGATTACCAAGCCGAATACAAGGGTGGAGTACAATTTACAGGAGATCGGCAGTCCGAGTATGGACGATGTGTTGGCGGGTTTTATCAAGAACATTCAAAACCGCTAACAGAGCCGCAATCGTAAGATTGCGTTCGCGTCCCAACGGGACGCAATGTCTATAACCCGGCGATCCGATTCCCGAATCGTATCGGATTGAACGCAATGAGAGGTGGCGATTTCCAAGAGAGGAGTGATTCCGCACTCCCACATCCCTGCCAGGGCGATTGCAAGTTTCACAATAGGTAGGCACACAATAGGTAGGCAACCGACCTCCGGGCGGTTGCGTCGGCGATAGCCGACGCAACCGGGAAACGTAACATGGCTCGAGTACAAGTACCGCACGCAGCCTTCGCTAAATTGAAACTTGCAATCCACCTGCCTCGTGCGTCCGCTGTCTGCTCTTTCAGCCCAAAACATGGTACAATGTAACCAGTCTTTTTACAGGAGTCCAAACGATGACAAAACCTAACAATCCAGATCGCCGCGAGGCATTGAAGAAGATTTTGACCGGCGGTGCCGCCCTTGCAACGGGAGGCGCGTTCGTCAGTTACGAGAGACAAGTTCTCGCCACCCAACTTGCCGAAGAGGGCGAAGCCAATGCCCCCACCGGTGATTACCGAGCACACACCAACTGGGGAAGGCTTGCCGACCTGAGAAAACCGATGGAAACCGCGACCCTCAAAGGGATTGACATCAGCAAGATGTTCATGGGGGGGAATCTCATCGGCGGCTGGGCGCACGCCAGAGACAAACTGTATGTCGATGAACTCGTGGTCGCTTATCACACGCGGGAGAAAATCATGGCAACGTTCAAACTGGCAGAGGCGTGCGGCATCAATGCCCATCTCGGACATTATGCCCAAATCGATGCTATGGTCGATTATTGGGAAAATGCAGGGGGCAAGATGCAGTTCATCGCAGATAGCCATTCATTGGAAAATGCGATCCATTGCCTCGACAGAGGAGCGGTGGCGGCGTACATTCAAGGAGGAGTGGCGGATACGGCAGCGCGGCAGGGTAACATGGACGTGATCGCCAACGTTGTCAATCGGCTTCGCGAGAGAGATGCCTGCGTCGGAATCGGCGCACATCGCCTAGAAACAGTCCAAGCGTGCGTCGAAGCGGGTATCGTGCCGGACTTCTGGATGAAGTCAATCCATCACGGAGAGTATTGGTCGCGTATGCTGGGGCAACCGGAACGCGGCAACGTATGGTGCTGGGAGCCGGAGAAGGTCGTGGAGTTTATGAATGGTCTCGAACAACCCTGGATCGGCTTCAAGGTGCTCGCAGCGGGAGCCATTCAACCCCACGATGGTTTCCGTTTCGCCTTCGAGTCGGGTGCCGACTTCCTGTGCGTCGGAATGTTCGATTGGCAGATCGTGAACAATGTCAACACCTGCATGGACATTCTGGGATCGGAAATCCGGCGGGAACGTCCTTGGCGTTATACTTAACATCTGAACACGAATCGTCAATAAATGCCATTCTTGATTTATCCTACCTCCGCCCTGTAAGCAATAGTTTGTACACAACTTTTCCGTTTCCAGTTTGTGTAACGGGTAGTGCCTCGTCCAGCCTAATTTTGTGGATGCCCCGATCTACAGGGCAGCGAAAACGCTGGTCATCGCTCCGAAAAATCCACAATTTTAGAGCGGACATGGAACTAGCAGTGCTCATCTGCGAAGGCTGGCAGGGGGACGCAACTGCTAGAATCGAAACCGGCGGCGTACCGTTCAGTGCGAGAATGGTAAAAGTCGGCGGATGTGATCAGTGATCATTAAGGTAGAAAGAGTTGAGAGGGAAAGCCCCGGTTGTTTACGATGGATCGGTTGTTTCGGTGAGGGAAATTTGCGTCCCCTCTTGAATTTTCCGGCAAAATGCCGATAATCGGGAGAGTGAGCAGAGAGGAGGTGCTATTATGACAGCAACGAACATCACTATTCGTGTTGGCGACGAATTAAAAGCAAGTTGGGATTAAAATTGTCCTTCGATGGGTTCCTCCGCGAAGTCAGGGACAGCGACTTCGACGTTTTGCAAATTGAGGATGAGTACTTGAAGCCCCCTTTGCCGATTTGCCGATGATTCACAAAGACCCTTTCGACCGTCTGTCAATCGCAACCGCACTCGTTGAAAATCTGACCCTCATCATTGCGGACGGGAATATCCACAAGTACAATGTGACGTGGATTTGGTAGCAGCGCAATCTTACGATTGCGACTCTGATATAAACTTACCCTATACCCATGTTCGACCGCCTAATAAAATACTCTCTCAACAATCGTTTCCTCGTTTTGGTCATGGCGGCGGTCTTGCTGGCTACCGGGGCGTACCAAACGTCGCAGTTGCCGGTGGATGTGCTACCCGATTTGAACCGACCGCGTGTCGTTGTCATGGTTGAGTGCAAAGGCATGGCACCAGAAGAGATTGCGGCACTTGTTACCGTTCCTATTGAGACTTATTTCAATGGAGCGACCGGAGTGATGGCATTGCGTAGTTCGATGTCTGCCGGTCTTGCCGTGATAACCGTCGAGTTTGATTGGGATATGGACCCGGTTCGTGCCCGGCAAATCGTTGATGAACGACTGCAACTTGCAGTGGAAAAACTTCCGCCCGGCATCGTGCCACGTATGCTGCCGATGGCATCCTTGATGGGGCAGATATTGTATCTGACAATTTGGGACGAAGAAGACAAACTTTCGCCGATGGAACTCCGTACACTTGCCGACTGGACGGTTCGGCAGCGGATTCTCGGTTCCGGTGGCGTGTCAGAAGTTTTGGTTATGGGGGGGGATGTTAAGCAATATCAGGTGCTTGCTCGTATCAACGATATGTTCCGGCATAATGTAACCTTTGATGATATTCAGCGGGCACTTGAAGGAAGCAACCGTAATGTGTCGGGCGGATTTCTGACAGGGCAGGGACCGCAGGAAATACTGGTTCGCTCCATCGGTCGGATCGAAAGACCGGAAGAACTGCGGAACCTTGTCGTTAGAGGTGATTCCAATCCACCGATTCAACTGCATCAGGTTGCCGACATTACTGCCGCCCCTGCTCCGAAAGTTGGCTCAAGCGGGGTTTATATTAGAAATCCCGATGGCACTACGATCAGCCGCCCCAGCGTGATATTGATCGTCGAAAAACAAGTCGGCAGTGATACGCGGGAGATTGCCGACCGGATTTTGAGCATTGCCGAAGAGATTCAACAGTCGATCAATGTGACTTATCCCAGCGTCCGCATTGCTCCTTTGTATCAACAGAGGACGTTCATTGATCTGGCAGTTGCCAATGTCGAACAAGCGTTGATTATCGGTGCTATCCTGATAACGGTTGTGCTGTTAATGTTTCTGATGGATATTCGCACGACATTTATTACGGTGTTGGCGATTCCGATTGCTATTTTTACCGCGTGTTTGACCTTTGCATGGTTTGGCATGTCGGTCAACACAATGACGCTCGGCGGTTTTGCCCTTGCTATTGGAGAACTCATAGATGGTGCTATTGTCAGCGTGGAAAATATGTACCGGCGACTGCGGCAGAACTTCTGCAAGAACCCGGAAGACCGATTGCCAGTCCTGCAAATCCTCTGCAACGCCGGGATGGAAATCCGCAAGCCCATCATGAATGGCACATTCATTTCGATGATCACACTTACCCCGCTCTTCTTTCTGGAAGGGATGGAAGGCAGGATATTTGCATCGCTGGGAATAGCGTATATCGTTGCACTGGGTGCTTCCTTTCTCGTTTCGCTCACGATAACGCCAGCACTTGCATATTTGCTTTTGCCGAAAAAAGCACTGCGGCATAAGGATAAGGAAACGGTCATCTTGAAAGGTGCTAAATGGTGCGCGGAATGGGCAATCCGAACCAGTTTGGCATTTCCGAAAACGATTCTCGCTGGTGCAAGCCTCATCTTATTAGCGGCGGCTTGCATTTTCTTTTCGATTCCCAGAACCTTCATGCCAGCGTTCAATGAAGGTGCGCCGCAGGTCAATGTAGCCCTTCACCCCGGCACTTCACTGGAAACCAGTGAAGCATTTGCGTCGCGGATCGCCGAAGAATTGTTACAAATTGAGGGCATTACCGCCATCGTCCGCAAAACAGGACGTGCAGAACTCGACGAACACGTCACACCGGTCAGCATGTCGGAAATGCTCTGTACCGTCGATTTGAATTCCGGTCGCAACATCGCGGAAATTTTCGCCGACATCGAAGAGATCATTGCCCCGGAAAACATACCTGGCGGTGTCGCATTCTACGATCAACCGCTTCAACACCTGATTGCTCATTTACGCACGGGAACCCGGGCGCAGATTGCCATCAAGATTCGCGGCGACGATGCAAGATTGCTACGTCATCGAGCGGTACAGATTCAAAGTTTGATTTCCGGGATTCCCGACATAGGAAGTCCACGAATTGATCCCATCCAGAGGGACATTCCGCAAGTTCGTTTCAATCTTCGGCGGGACGAATTGGCAACTTACGGTCTCATTCCCGAAGATGTTAATGCAATGATCGAGACGGCAATGCAAGGCATCGTGGTAACACAGATTCTCGACGGAAGACGTACGACCGACGTAGTGCTTCGTGCTTCGGATGCCTATCGGGAAAACTTGGCGGCACTCTCGCAAATGCCGATTCACACGCCGATTGGAGTTCTCATTCCGCTTTCTGCCGTTGCCGACATTGATATGCACGCAAGCGGTCCTAACCGGATTGACCACGAGGCGGGACAAACACAGATTACGGTTCAAATCAATCCGCCGACGCGAAGTTCGGTCGATGTGAAGAATGACATTGACCGGGTGCTTGCTCCATTCATGAATGAACTCACGAGCGGCGGTGTCCACATCGAAATAACCGGGCTGTTCGAGAGCGAACAAGCCGCGTCTCGAATGCTCATCTTGCTTTCGCTGGCGATATTCGCTTGCATTCTGTTCGTGCTTTTCAGTATGTTCGGTTCGTTAAACTTGTCGCTTCAAATCATGGTCGCCATGCCGCTTGCACTGGTCGGTGCCGTTGCGGCGATTGTACTCACAGGACAGGAACGGTCGATCCCCGGCTTGATCGGAATGATTTCACTCTGCGGGATCGCTGCGCGTAACGGCATTTTGATTATCGACCATTACTTCCATCTCGTGCGGCATGAAGGGGAAACTTTCTCCAAAGAAATGCTCGTCAAAGCCGGACGCAATCGTGTAGCACCGGTACTGATGTCCACATTAACAACGATGTGCGGCTTGATCCCGATTGTCCTCACACCGGACATGCCCGGTCGGGAAATTTTGTATCCGATTGCCACGGTCATCGTCGGCGGTTTAATCACATGCACACTCATGGAATTTTTCGTCCGTCCCGCCCTCTTTTGGACATTCGGCCGCAAAGCGGCGGAAGAGATGATTGAGCGGGAGCGGGATGTCAGGAAGTGTCAGGAAATTTGCTGACAAATGTCTGGCGGGGCAGTCGGAGTGCCAACGTCGCTCCAGTCCATGTGCATTGCGGGGGTCGCCATATAAACGCAAGAGCCGATAGATGCAATAACAAGGAGCAGAAATATTGCCATCCCGATGCTAACGATCTTGTTCGGACTTGTGAGTAGGTCGTAAATCAGTTTGACGAATTTGTAGATCGATTCGATGACTTTGAAAACCGTCTTAAAAAACCCGATAGTTGCCTTGATCGGATCAACTTCATTGATACCGTCATCGTCTCGTTTGTCTCGTTTTGACATTGATTGTTCTCCTTGTTGATAAATCGAATGAAAGCCGGGTGGCAACGAAAGGTAGGCACTGCAACGAAAAGGTAGTCAGTCGACCGCCGGGCGACTGGTGCGGTACTCCGCACTGGCACACCAAAAGACGTGTCGGCGCGTCAGCCAGTTAACGTCGACCAACCGCCCGGCGGTCGGTTGGCTACCCTGCATTGCAAAATTACCCGCCAGCCCATTAACTTACTGGTATTTCTCCACTTCGGACAAAATTGGACGTAATACGCCGTCATTACGCTGCGCTCCATTCCGGCTTTTGTTTGTTGTGCTCCCAAAGCCGGAGTGAAACGAAGTGTAATGACGGTTCCGCGTTCGCAGCACTTGCCAACGCGCCATCCTCGGCTATTTCGTAGCCGAACGAGCGTAACCGTCCTTGCATCTTAGCGAACAAAACTTCTCTTCACCAGAAGTATTTGCGTTACAGTACAAACACTTGCCAGCAGAAACAGAATGGTTTTTGCATGTAGGTGAACAATAATTGGGATCACCGTTATCACCAAATGAATACTGCATGCCACATGTCTTACATTCTGTTTTTCCTGTAACTACTTTAACGAGCGTATCGAAAAAGCCCATTGTTTAACTCCTTTCTCTTGTCTTGGATGTTCATGGAAACGCTCTTCCCAACCCAGTGTCAGGAAGCAAGCCGAGAAACGCCCACAAGACCACTCTGCATCAAGACAGGAGCGATGCGTTCATAAGATGGTTCCTTCCCGCGGTCGAATGCGGTGCGCTATTGCATGATGCGCTGAAGATATCCATGTACCTGCGCAGACGCTCCCTTACGGAAGCACGCCACTCTTCAGGTACAATGATTATCTTCACTCGGCAAAGCCGTTTCGACCGTGAAGTCAACCAATCCGTCTTTCAATTTTCAGGAAAACTGCGACGGCTTATGAATTGCTGACGAACTCTAAAATTCGATCAATCCGTCCGATGCACATCGGACGAAATTCTAATTGTGGAAGGCAATATAACACATTTTTTGGAAAGTGCAATACCCTATCAGGCAACACAGCGGCAAAGGACGCAAAGGATTTTTTCAAGCCGTGTTTCTCGTGCGGCAGCCAACTCGCGGCGGAGCCGCTTACGTCCAAGCAAAGTTTGCAACGCGGTAGGACGCATTGAAAACTCTTATCTATTTTCGCTCGAAAAAAAATTGTGTAGATACTTTGGCTCCTGCGGAGGGGCAGGGGGTGGTTTTTCAAAACGACCAGTTTGCGGCGAAGTACGGTATATCATAATCCTCCGGTAGCCCCTCCAAGAAGTTTTTCCCCGATACAACGAAGATACAAAACCGGCAGGCTTACATCCGCCCGATTTTGTGTGTTGGCTTGGCGATTGCGAGAATTCCTTACGTCCCGCTATTGCCCGCTCTCTCGGCGTAATCGCTCTGCTTCTTCCAATGCTGACCGCAGTTCCTGAATGCGCGAGTCCTCAATGAGTTGCAACCGGTACATTTCCCCTGCGACTAGGGTTCCCATATGCCCCATCTTTGCACCGATTGCCCTTGACCATGCCCAGGTGGAGAAGGGGTTCGCTTCTGTTTCCTGGAAATGTGCAACCGTAAATGCCTGCCATTCTTCTTCGCTCGGCATGCGGAACGGTTCACCCATCCGACGCAAACGCAGCATGTTGAATTGCTCTTCAAAATTGCTTCCGGCTGCTCTGCCCAAAAGTTCCCCATATATTCTCATTTCGCGGTTCAACTCGATGGCGGTGAGATTCCAATCAAAACTGATACGTTGGAATGCTTGTAACATAAACTGTGCATCTCCCGGTAGAACCATGCCAAGACGAGTGCTCAAGCCGGGGAAGTCGTGCGTGATCGAGAGAAAATCCAAGAGCGAGAATTGGATCGTTTCGAGCGTCGTTTGCCGATCTATCCAATCCGGGAGTGTGTCTAAATCCCTGATGGTTTGTTCCAATTGTTCCGATGTCCATTGCGGTAATGTGGCAACGATGTCGTCAACGGGTGTCAGAAGCGACTCGCTGTCCCGTCCGTTCAATTCTTTTAGCCACGCTTGATGAACCGTAACACGGCGGAAAAGCCGAATGGATGCGAGCATATCTTGCCACGCACCATCAATGTCAGCCGCGTCAAACCGGACGCGGGCACGTTGTCGGAGTTGATCGGACAAATGCTCGTGGAACGCATAGAGAGCAATCGGTTGCGACATGACCACCAGATCCGCTTCGCTTTGGCGCACCAGAGGCACGAAATAGTGCTGTTCGTCAACGGCAGTTCGGACGGCATCCAAGCCTTCTCCCGCATCAGCCCACGTCGGCGGTGCGAGCGGGTCGATCTCAAAGTATTCGCACATAATGCGATACTGCTGCCGGATAAGATGTTGCTGCTGGGCATCTCCCTGGTTAATCGAATCATATATTCCCCGACCATAGCCGCGCCAGATCTCCATGAAACTATTCTCGTCCGGTTCGACATTTGGTTGGTTTCTCTCTTGGATCACTCGATGAAAGTCGATGGTTTGACCATCGGATTTCAGGAAACGTGGATCGGTAATAACGGTCGTTTCCTCCGAAACACGGAGCGGTTCTCCTCCGGTAAAAACGCTGAGATAAAGGGCAACACAGCCCGCAGCAATCAGAACCAAAAACCCGAAACATCCGAGACAGCATCCGCAGGAACAGCAGCCACTGTTATTCCTTCTTTCTCTTTCGGCATACGCTATTTCTGCATCGAAGCCGGGATTACGGTCATTGAAATCAAAGATGCGGTCGTCAGGATGTTGGGAAGTCATTGCCAATGGTGGAAAAATTCAGTGTGGATTGTTCAAGTCTAAACGTCCAGTATATCCTATTCGCAAGGTTTTGTCAGTAGAGTACATGAACCTCAAAGGTAGACTGCCAGTCCGCTAACAAGTTTTGTATTGCATTTCGAGTTTTCTTGCGGGGTATTGCGGCTTTGCTTGGGAGTGCGCACCGCTCTGATGACCAACAACCTCGATACCGTTGCCCAAATGAGTTGCAATCCGGCTATCGGGGATCGGCAAAGGACATTTCGTTCGGGAAATTGACGCTCTCGGCGGAGCAATGGGGCGTGTTATCGACGGGACTATTCCCCTCTCGGAAACCGGCTTCTCGTGTTGCGTTCGAGCCGATACCATACTGGAATCGCATCTCCGGGTCGCCAGGAACCGGGACCCGGTTGCCAAACGCCAGTTGGAGTGTCGACATTTACACGCTGTTCGCGCATCAGTCCACGCATGTTCTTGATATAATCCGGCGGGTTGTCGATCAAGTCTAGCACTCGTTTCCATTGCTCGTCGGTGAGCACGTCAAACATCTTGATTTTCAGTTTGTCCGCCAGTTCCTTCCCGGATTCCATAATTTCGTTCCATTTCGGTTGCATCTCCGCCCGAAGCCTTCTGTGAGTATTCTCCTGGAGTCTTTGCTGCTCTTCCTGATTTGGTATGGTTCCCAAGTTCTCTACGAGTTCATCATATATTGCGAGGAATTTTTCCTCGTACTCGATTTGTATGTTGACCAGATTGTCAACGTGCTTTTCCAACTCCAACCTCATTTCCTTCTTAATCGTGTCGAGTTGTTCCCTTTGTTTGTCAGAAAGATCGAGGGCTTCAAACATGTGAGGAGCAACGAATGCCATTTCAGACATGGTGGAAATATAGAATTCCCGCATTCTTATTGTTTGATCCGGTGTCCAAATCTCGTTGAGGAGGCTTGCCTCTTTTGCCTGCTTCCTGTCCCGCATCCCTGCGTTAATGTTTAGGAGATCATTTTGCATTTTTTCCAAAACATCCGGGGGGGCATTGGACATCACAGCCTCTCGAAACGACATCCATGACCTGCGTAGTTCATTGTGAAGCGATTGGTATTCTGAATCGTTCTCCATGCCTGTGTCGATTACTTCCCGTATTGCCCAAACTTGTTCTTGGGAAATGCCGATTCCTTCCCAAAAATCATTTTCGAGGAGGAGTCCTGCCGCGTGAGAATACAAGTCGTTCCCGTTCCATCGAGCCATCATCATCCGTTTTTGAGAATCTCTGCTCATTTCCCGTATCATGGCATTCATGATGTCCGTCTGCTTTGCGGTATCGATGTTGCTCTGAGCAAACACCAATGTCGTCAAACCAACCAGCAGAGTCGCAGTCAAGCCGTAGATGGTGATCGCCTTCAGAATGTACATCGTTATAAAGCCCTCAGTGGAGAAAAGACATGATTCATCGGATGGCGATTATATCCGATTTCACGTGTCTCGACAAGCACAAAGAGCGCAATCGCAAGGATTACCGGCAATCTCGATACCGTTGCTCAAATGAGTTGCAATCCAGCCATCACGTGGTATGATAGAGAAAACATCTCAACCAATGCCGTAGCAATGTCCCTAATTGAATCCGAGCAACCGCAGAACGAAGAATTGCCGCATTCGGTTTACGGTATCGTTTCGTTAAATCTTGCCCTTTGCTCTATCATTCTGCCTTTCGTACTCCTTGTCATTTCTACCGCTTTTGGTTTAGACTCGGAGATAGCTGGAGTTGTTTTTGCTTTGGGACTCGTTTGTATGGTCTTTGCCGGAATAGTGGCTTTTACTCTCGGTGTTATCGGTGTATGCCAATCGCGTACCCGAAAAGTTTTTTCTGTATTGGGGATTACCTTTGCGTCACTCCCCCTCATGTTTGCTTTCTTTTTTATAGTGATTGGCATAATAATTGGATTCATCGCCGGAATACAACGCTACTGGTGATGTTGGCTATCATTCCCTACAATTCAATTTTCGTTACAATAGTCTTGGCATTGCCAATTTTTTTGATAGAATCGACGGCGTTCTGTTATTTATTTTTGCACGCAAATGACAACATTGACGATTGAATTATTGAATCCCAAAGCGCAAACTATTCTCGATGGATTAGCAGACATTGGTCTCATTGCGGTCAATCAAGTACCGGTGGAAAAATTTGCGGAGTACATCAAGCCAGCAAAAAAAACGCCAAAATTGGGCGGCTGGGAAGGCGAAATTTGGATGGCGGATGACTTTGATGCACCAATGGAGGAATTTGCGGAGTACATGTGATGAAATATATTTTGGATACACACACCGTCTTGTGGCTGGCAACCAGTTCGTCGGCACTGTCCGAAACAGCAAAACGGACGATTCTTAATCCTAGAAACGAATCTTTCGTAAGTATTGCTTCGGCGTGGGAAATCGCCATAAAGGTTGGCACAGGTAAGTTGCGTCTTGCCGATGGCGTGTCCAAATTTTTTAGAATCGTCCACGAAAACGGGTTCGAGTTGCTTCCTATTACAAAGGAACATATCAAAACATTGGAAACCCTTCCGCTTTTACACCGTGATCCATTTGACCGAATCCTTATCGCATCGGCAATGACCGAAGACATGTGCCTGATTACTGCCGACACAAACATTCACCGCTATGATGTTGCCAAACTTTGGTGAGAATCGTAATTTTACGATTGCGGTTCTGATGAAACAATGTACGACATTCTCGTCATCGGAGCAGGACA
>Ga0131853_10010849_pt1 | contig 16657 bp, 21 predicted proteins | sample TergutLab28metaG_FD_92764 | JGI IMG/M metagenome (GOLD analysis project Ga0131853, IMG submission 92764) | Labiotermes labralis P1 segment gut microbial communities from Petit-Saut dam, French Guiana - Lab288 P1 (version 2) (version 2) | ecosystem: Host-associated > Arthropoda: Insects >...
AAAGACATTGAGAAGTCAAAAAAAGACAAAGTTCCGTTGCTAAATCGTAACCTATTCCATGTAGTTCGGAATAGGTTACGATTTGTCCAAAATTGGCAGTGTATTGTCGCAAATTGGCAGCATGTATATATTTAATGTTTAACCAATTGCAATTAATTTTGCACATCAAAATGTAACGCGATGAAAAGTACATTCAGCATCCTCTACTACCTAAAGAGGAACGGACAAAAAGCAAACGGCAACATGCCGATTATGGGACGGATTACCGTCAATGGGACAGCAGCGCAGTTCGCTGCAAAGGTTGAAATCAAACCGGATTATTGGAATGTCAAAGCCGGAAAAGCCATCGGCAGGGCTGTCGAAGTACATGAAGTAAATAATGTACTCGACAGTATTAAGGGTACGATGACCAAAATCTATCGGAATTTGCAGGAAAGGGAGAGTAATGTTACCCCCGAACGGATTAAAAACATTTTCTTCGGGACTGAAGTCAAAGGACAAATGCTTTTAGAGTTGTTTAAAAAGCATAATGAGGATATTCACAAATTGTTAGGTATCAGCAAATCTATTGTTTGTTATGAAAAGTATGAACTAACGCGCAAACGCCTCACAGACTTTCTGAGGGAAGAATACCGTGTTTCGGACATTTCCCTAAAGGAAATCAATTACGAGTTTATCACTGATTTTGAGGCATACTTGCGTGGTGTTTGTAGATGCGGCGCAAATACGACTGCAAAATTTTTACAGCGCTTCAAGTCTATTATTCTGATAGCCAGAAATAACGGATGGATATACCATGACCCTTTCGCCAATTATAAGATTCGGTTCCAGAAAGCAGACAGGGGCTATCTGACGCAAGAAGAATTGGAAGCAATTCTGAAAAAGGAATTTTCGGTCAAACGACTTGAACAGGTGCGGGATATCTTCATTTTTTCCTGTTTTTGCGGCCTTGCTTATGTAGATGTGAAGAATCTCAAGGAAAGCAATATACGCACCTCTTTCGACAGCAATTTATGGATAATGGGCAAACGGGAGAAAACGGGCGTAAGTTTCAATATTCCACTATTGGAAGTTCCCAAAATGATTGTAGAGAAATACAAAGGAACATTACCTAATAGTCATGTGCTGCCCGTACTCAGCAATCAAAAGATGAACGCCTATTTGAAGGAGATTGCCGATGTGTGCGGAGTAGATAAAAACTTGACGTTCCATCTTGCTAGACACACATTTGCCACGACCACCACTTTGGCAAAGGGCGTCCCTATCGAAACGGTTTCCAAAATGCTGGGACACACCAATATTCAGACCACGCAAATATACGCACGGGTCATCAATGCCAAGATAAGCCACGATATGGCGATTCTTGCCGAAAAACTTCGAGGCATGGAAACGAAATATGCTATAAATCAATAAAATCAAATATCATGGATTTGGAGAGAATCAAGCAGTAAGAAACAACCCCGATAAATTTCCTAAAGGATATATCATTACCTTGCCAAGTTGAAATTCTCTCATGCACCAATAAAGGGCATGACCGAAAAAGCACTTTCGGCAATTTGTCAACGCGGCATTGCGGGCATACCTGCAAAAGAAAGAGACCGAAACGTATTCACATCTTATCCGGTACTTCCCCAAAAGTCGGGATTTTCGGTTACACTGACTATCGTCCCCTGATTAGGGAAACGATCCACAACAGGATAATGGCGCCTGTGGTAGCGGAGACCAACTGCCAAATGAGGCTGCTTCCCCCGATGCCCAACCAGCCGAACAGGGAGCCTCCGATATAACCACCAATGATGCCGATAATTAAATTTATCAAGAGTCTTGCGGCCCTGCCTTTTCTTTTTCCACTGCCTTTGCCTTCAAAGATGGCGCTGCCCAAGTAGCCTGCCAGCAATCCGATTAAAACTGAAAGTAATACACCCATAAGATTAAGTTTTAAGATTAGAATGTGCAAAGTTAACAAATTAGTCCATTTTCCATTCCCTCATACTCATTCCTCTTTGCTGACGCGCCATCTCTCTGCGCGGTATATTGTTCACGGGCAAAGGTGTTTACGTGTTCTTGACAGGCAGTAAAGGTCAAGCCCTTCGGATTTTGCAAAAAATCTCCACACCTGTGCAGGCTTCGGGTAGTATTTGTTGCAAAAACCTTGACAGCCTTAACCCTGCACCATTGTTGCCCTGAAACAATAAACGACCGGCGCGAGGATGACGCATAAGATTAAAAAAAAGTCATTGATTATGGATTGCAAGGTAAGAAATATGGAAACAATCAAACTCCCTCGGCTCGGAGTCAACATAAGGGGTTGGGGATGGCCGGCGATGGTCATGCTGTCGGTTTACGGTTGGGGGACGTTGTTCTCTACCATTATCTGGATATGTTTGGGTTATCGTGTTTTGAGACTTTTGATGCGCCTGTTCGGGCTGCTTCTATCCGTCATCTTTACCCTTGCTTCCATCCTTTTTTGGCTTTTAATCATCTCATTAGTCATCATTTAATAACACACAGTATGTCAAACAGTTTTTTATTAGGCTCAAGCGTCGGTTACGATGCAGACGAGCAAAAAGCAGCAAAAGACCGGAGTATCCAAATGTCTTTCGATGACGCGATTTCGCCATCTATGGACGATTTTGAAATGGCCATACTTCGCAATGAAGCCAATATCTGCATACAGGTTCAGACGGGCAAAACCGAAACATCATCCGAAACCGTTACGGGCGATTTTGCTATCGTTGACTACTCCCCAAAAGCATTGGCAGTGTTCGGCGACACCCGACCGATTAAAAACCGACTGACGGCGATTGGCGGACGCTTTAACGCAAGACTGACCCACGAAGGCGTAAAGACGGCAGGGTGGGTATTTTCAAAGACCAAAGAACAGGAATTAAGGAATTTATTAACCATCAAATAATTATCACCATGAAATCAACCGAACATTTTAAGAACACCATTAAGGCATATTTGGACAGGAGGGCGCATGACGATTTACTTTTTGCCGTAACATACGCCAAGCCACAAAAAAACATGGACGACTGCATTACCTATATTTTGAATGAGGTACATAAAGGCGGCTGTAACGGTTTTGCCGACGAAGAAATTTATTCAATGGCCATTCATTATTATGATGAAGACGGCATTACGGCGGTACAGCCGCTTAATTGCCGCGTTGTGGTCAATCATACCGTTGAACTTACGGCAGAAGAAAAGGAAGAAGCCCGACAGGAAGCCATGAAGTGGGCAACCAACGAGGCATACAACAAAATGATACAGCCGAAGAAAAGCGCAAACAAGCCCGCCATCGGCAATACCGATGCCCCTAACCTTTTTAATTTTTGAGCCATGAAGCCGAAAACCAAATTTCAAAAGCGAGTTTTTGAGGCAAGTCAAATGTTGCCTGCTCTCACCGAAGCACAGATAGCATGGGCATATCGGGAATGTTTGGAACACGTAGGACGCAGATTAAAAACAGGACTGATAACGTGTTTGGATTGCGGCCATTCATGGATAGATAAAACATCGGAGAAGCATTGTACATGTCCGAATTGCGGTACGGCGTTGAATATCCGCGATACAAAAAAAAGGGTCTTCCATGATTATGGATATTTGTGTGTTATCACCGTTTCCGGAGATTTGCAGGTATTGCGCTTTATTTATGTCAACAGCACAGGCAGGATTGGCAAACGGGCAAGTTATTTCCACTCGGAGGTGGTACAGCGATGGATGGCCCCGGACGGCAAACACGGAGTCATTGCAAAGTTGCGCCCCATGATGTATTACGGGGACTCATGGAATTTTGGCAGCAAGTTGGAAATACGCCCCGAAAGACCTGTTCATAACATCATTCCGACACATATTTATCCAAATATGCGAATGACCTCCGAATTAAGACGAAGCGGTTTTGACGGCAAGTTTTACTCCATTCCCCTTTTCGACCTGTTCCGGGCGCTGTTATCAAACAGCAGAGCCGAAACACTCCTAAAAGCAGGGCAAGCAGGTCTGTTAAAACATTTTACCGACCGCAATTTTCGGAATATGGACGACTACTGGGCTTCAATCAAGATTTGCATCCGCAACAGCTACTTAATCCAAGACGGCACAATGTGGTGTGACTACATAAACTTGCTGCGCTTCTTTGGAAAAGACCTGCACAATGCAAAGTTTGTTTGTCCCGCCGACCTGCAATCCGAACATGACCGATATGTGAGAAAGAAACGCGAGTGGCAGGAGCGTCAACGAAGGGAGGAAGCTAAAAGAAAGGCGATGAAAGACGAAGCGCATTTTAACGAACAGAAATCAAGGTTTTTTGGTATTCAGTTTACGGACGGGCTGATACATGTGCATGTACTGGAAAGCATCGCAGAAATCATACAGGAGGGCGATGCGATGCGTCATTGCGTATCTGCAAGCGAGTACCATTTAAGACCCGACTCACTAATCCTGTCTGCCCGTATTGACGACAGGCGGATAGAGACTGTTGAGTTGTCACTGTCTCAACTAAAAATACTCCAAAGCAGGGGCGTCTGTAATCAAGTGACCGAATACCATAAACAGATAATCAAGTTGGTGAACAAAAACAGGCTTCTGTTCAAGAGGCGACGAACTGCGTAAAGGGATTTTTGTTTGTCGGATTTTCTTCCACTAATTTTTTAGCAAAGTTATGGGCACTGCCGGACAGGTGCAAGGTCGTGCAGACAGTTTCGGGAACAATCTCCACGCCTTGTGGGGTAGTATTCTTCCCGAAAACCTTGCTTGAAGTCCGTCATTTCCCATGGCGGAAAGCAAAAAATTATTGTAAAATCGTTAAAAATCAATTGTCATGAAAGTAGATTATTTCACCATTCCGGAAATTACCGTATCGTACAAGGATAACGTAAAGACTTCTGAAAGAGCTGTTATTGGCAACTCTGCCGATGCAGCCAAGATATTTGCGGCAGCCTGTAAAGATTGCATGCAGCACCATGAGGAGGTGTATGTCATGTTCCTAAACAGGGCCGGCCGCGTTTTGGGTATATTCCAAGCTGCCAAGGGCGGGATGGCCGGCGCTACGTTTGATATCAAGATTATACTGCAAACAGCACTGAAGGTGTCGGCTTCTGCTATCTTGCTGAGTCACAATCATCCCTCCGGAAACACAAAACCAAGCGGACAGGATATATCCATGACAAAAGCGCTTCAAAAAGGCTGTCAAGCGCTTGACATAAAACTGTTGGACCATGTGATTATAACCGATGAAACATTTACAAGCTTTGCCGACTCGGGGCTGTTATAGCCCTTTTTTTGGTCGAAAATCATAGTTTTAAGGTGTTCATTCCTTTTTCTCCCCGTCCTCGTTGCTGAAATCAAAGCTCCTGCGCACTATGCGTCCAAACGGGCTTTCCACGTACACGTCAATGGTTTGCCGGTCGTTGCAGCGTGAAGTATAATAGAGCCGGAACGCATCCCCAGTGAGCGTAGCGTAGTCATTCGGCACCAGCAGCATACCATCGCCCAGCCTCAGTTCTCCCTTGCCATCGGGCTGAAAGTAGCGGATGACAAACTTCATTCTGTCAAAATACCCTTCCCTTACTATTTGGCAGCGGATTTCGACCGTTTCGTCCTGTGCAATCCTTTTCGGGTAGGGCATAACCTGCAGGTCAAAGGCATAATCCTGCGTAATATCAAGCCTGCCGCTACAGGAACAGGCGATACCGCCCACGATGCAGAGGGTGAGTATCGCCAATAAAATCAGTAGGTTTTTCATGTTATTGTTGTATTTAGTTGATAATCCATTTTAACCCAATCCCCAACTGTGTGTTGGGTATTCCGACGGACGAACCCATCAGCAGGCGTTCTCTAATATGGGTAAGCAGCACAAGCCTGTTTGTCAGATAGGTTTCCATTTCAAGGACGAAAGCCCCTCCATAGAGGAAGGCATCCCTGTTGTTGATGGTTGCTCCGTCCGGCAACAGCTTTTCTCCCCGGTTCAGCGTTTCATATCCCGCCATGGCGGAGGCCCCGACGGAGAGAAATACTGTCTTGGTCGGGTCTGACAGAAATTTGAAAAAATACCCTGCTTCGGCGGTAAACTGCGACCGGGGGATACGGATTCGGGCATAGGGATGGCGCCTTTCAAGGTATTCGATGCCCAGCGCCCACCTGTTCGCCCCCTTTACATATTGGGAAAAGGCGATGCCCGCGAAAAAGCCCTCCCGCAGACTTAGGCCGTTTACAGGGCCTGTGGTACATTGCAACCCGCGCATGCCGGGCAGGCACCGCTGCGCAGACAACTCCGGTGCGGCGATGCCCAAAACGATGATAATCGCAAGGAAAAGTTTGTTCATTTCATTTTCACGGTTAGATTGTCAATTACCTCTGCGCGTATCAAATCCATGTTCTCTATGGTCAAGGTCTGGTTGCGCCCCCCATCCTTTTCAAACAGTTCTATGATTAACTGCTTATCGTCCGGAATGGTGAACTTTGAGAGGACAAATACGGTGCGCTCTTCCCTGTTTCCGGCCACGCCCGTTACTTGATTGTAGCTGCGGAGCGGCATGATTACCCGCTCTTGAATGGCCGTTCGCTTGGCCACCTTTTTGTCCACGATATTGAAGGTAATAAAGTCTATGTTAAAGGAGACGGTTGTGCTATTTTTCAAGCTCAGATGAAAGAACAGCAACTCGTTGTGCGTATATATTTCTTTGAGGAGGTACTGTACTCCAAAGTTTTTACTGCCTATGTGCTTAATCTTTGTCCGGTTGTTGCGGTGGATGGCCTCCATGATAAGACGAACCAAGTAGGGCGATTCGTTGCCCAAATCGGAGAGGTATATGGGAATCTCGTTTCCCGGCTTGTTCTCAAAGTTCCATCCGTGCAGGAAGTCTGCCATCTCCACCGACAGCTTTACCGGCTCGTCGGCGTACTTTACATTGAAGCTGTAGTAACTGCCTTCTTCGGTAATTACCGAAAGGTTGCTCTCTCTGGAGAATCCCTGTGTGGCCGCCTTGACTCTGAGTACATTTTCCACGCCGTCGGCTTTGGCTGCCAGCAGGTCGATGGAACCTAAATCCACGTAGCGGATGGCAGCCGGAAAGATGATGTGTACCGTCTTGGCAAAGGTTACTTCGAGTGCGTATGGCGGAATCATCCGGTTGAATGTGATGGGCCGCGTAAGCCCGTTAAAAAAGTCTCCCCTTGAGGGATTGTTTTGTTCCTGTGCGTTTGCCGCGGTAAACACGCCCGCAACAAGGGCAAGCGTGGCTAAAATCTGTTTCATTTGTTTATTGGTTAATGTTTTATTGATTGTTGACCGATTATTTTAAGCCTGTTTCCGTAAGGAGGTAAAGGCGGTGTCCGGCTTTAAGGTGTACCTTGACTTCGCGGAGCTTTTTTGCCGCAAACTGCGATACTCCTTGAATGACGTTCCGCCCCATGTCTGCCACAAACTGCTGTCCGGCATCACTGGAAAGGCTTATGCTTGTTCCCGCCGATGTGCCCATGTTGGCGATGATTTCCTTGGCGGCGCTCAACTCCTGCAGGCTGGGGATGAAGATTCCGTTCTGACCGTCCATGTCGTAAACACGGAGGTCTACGGGAATGATTACCCCTGTGTGTTCGATGAGGCTTACGGTTATTCCCATCCGTTCTCCTTGAAGTTTCACCGCTCCGGAAAGCACCGTATTGGCGGGAATCACCATGTTTGCGACCTGCATGGGTTCCAGCAGCCGCAGCCGCACGCTCTGCCCTTCCGTTACCGTCTGGTCGGCATGTACGCAGGCAAGAACCGTGTTTTTTACCCTGTCGGTCGCTCCCTCGGTAGCCGTGATAAATCCCCTGTTGCGCTCATTGCCGTAGCCTGCGATAAACTCTTTATCGCTCATTTGGGGCAGCAGCGCCGAGACCGTCTGCTCCCTCACTTGAGAGACAGGTGTGGCGGTCATATCTGAGGGCATATTGCTCCCTGTGCGTCCCGCCGCAGACTCGACAACGGGAGCGGCCATCTCCGCCGCCTCTGCCGTCCCGAATGTTCCCGCCGCCCCCGGCATGTACCTTGCCGCCATTTGGAACGACTTTTCCATCAGCTCAAGGTGATTATCCACGGAGTTCTTACGCGCATCCTCCTCCTCCATCCGCATCTTCATCTCCTCCAGCTCCTGCTTTAGCCGTTCCTTTTCGGGGTCTTCGCGGGGTGTCTCATAAAAATTTTCCAGAACACGGTTTATGTCGCTGTAAGCTGCTGCCGATCCCGTGATGGCAGTATTTCGGGGCGAAGATGGCGGGCGCGGATTATAGCCGCCGGTCGTCTCCCAAACGGGGTCTTCCGGAGGCAACAGCGACAGGTCGCCGGACTGTACCGGAGTATTGTCGCCCAGCAGATCGGCAAAGTCGTGCAGCGAGCGCATCCGCTCCTGCTGCCTGCGCTTAACCTGCTCCTGCTCGTAGGCATCGCGCTTGTCGCCGATAATCGCTTCGTTGCTCGGCATCGGGATGTCGGTATTAAAGCCCGACGACTGTTCACGTCTGGCCTTGTCGTCTGCCGAAGGCGAGAAGATGAAAAAGAGACAGCCTGCACAGATGACGCCCATCAGCGCAAAGACGGCGTACTTCTTCATTTTCTGCTTCTGCTCATCCGAAATAAGACCCTTATTCCCGTCCGTCCGTTGATGGTTGCCTGTCATAATCCTTGGTTTACACTGTCTTTTTGCAGCCTTAATGCTTCGATATGCTGCACTTTCATCAACTCTGTCTCGCCCCTGCCGATATTGTAGATGGAACTTATCACAAACCACACGTTGGCTATCGCCAGCGCCATGCCGATGACTAGCACCAAAATGAACCGCTTCATGGGTGTTGGTTTGCCGCAAAGAAGTCGAAGGCGGTGTTCGACAGCATCCCCTGCATGGGCAAGTGCGTGTTTGATTCCTGTTGCCATAAACGCCTCCTGTTATCGGTCAATCACCCGCAAATCGCGGTTTTGGATGATCTCAAAATTTTCCATCGTAAAGCCGTGGGGATTGTTGTCGCTCCTCACAGAATTAATCAAGTTGCACCGGGTTACAAGGCTGCGCTCCGTGATGTTGCTTTCACGGATGATCAGCTGACGGGCATATGTCACCACCCTGTACGGGTAGGTGTCGAAGTTGCAAACCACGCTGTCTACCTGTAAGTTTTGGTTGATATTGCCGGATATGATGCGGTTATAGTATCCCTTTTCCTGCATGTCCTTGTAGTAAGCGAACGCCGACCTGTCCACAAGAAAGAGCGCCCTTTGGATGTTGCTCTCTATGGCGTTCCTGTCGGGGGCAAGGGTAAAGAACAGCTCATGAAAGCGCTTGACATGTTCCCGCGCCTCGACGGGACGGTTTTGCGACAGGTCCTGCGAGAGCGCCAGCATCAGCGACTTTCCGCCGTCAAGCACATAGATTTTTTGCCGCTGCGCTTCCGCAAAGCGGTAGGAGCTAAGGAGCGCGTACCCCGAAACCGCAGCGCACAGACATACAAACACGATTCCAAAGAAACGTATCTGCCTAAATGATGTTTCAATATTCTTTAAACTCTTAAATTCCATCTGATTTTCTGATTATTACTATTTAATTTCCGCCCCTGTTTACCAACCGTCCCGATATGTTTCCCGAAGCGGCGCCGGAGGCGGCGCCCGCCACCGCGCCCGTTTTGGCTGCCGCAGCGTTGATGTTGCGGTTATAGGCGCCCATGCCACCGGCAGAGATAATCCAGTTGGCCACCGTGGGGATGGTAAAGTATCCGATGATTCCGATAATCATGAAGATGATATAGGTGGCGTTGCTTGCCTCGAGAGAAAAGTTGGGGTTGTTCTGCAACTCCGAAATATCGTTTTGCAGCATCAACACCTGTATTCTGGCAAGTATCGAGCTGAACAGGTCGGATACAGGAAGCCATAAATATACGGATACATAGCGGCTTATCCACTGTGTCAGCGTGGCGTGGAAGCCGTCATAGACCGCGATGCCAAAGGCTACGGGCCCAAGGATGGCAAGTACAATGAGGAAGAAGGTGCGTACCGTATCTATTACCAGCGCCGCCGCTTGAAAGAACAGCTCCAGCAGTTCACGAAACCATCCGCGGATACTCTTTTTCATGTTGTACATGCCCCGTTCGATGTACATTCCCGCTATTTCCGGAGCATCGAACAGTCCCAGTTCCGAGAGGCGCTGGTCAAACGTATCATTGTCCACCAGCCACGCCGTTTGGGGGCTGCGCATCATATATTCGTATTCAAGCTGATCCTTCTGCCGCCGGTACCGGTTCATGTCAAAGGTTTGGGACTCCAGCATCTGATGCGTCCCCTTCACAACGGGTGATAATACCGTATTGATTGTTCCCAGCACAAAGGTGGGGAAGAACATGATGCAAAAGCCGATGGCAAAAGGGCGTAACAGGGGATACACGTCAATGGGTTCGGCGCGGGAAAGGGACTGCCATACCCGCGAGGCGACGTAAAACAGCGCCCCCAGACCGGCAATCCCCTTGGCCACGCCTGCCATATCCCCGCAAAGCGGCATCATCTCCTCGTAGAGGTTACGAAGAATCTGATGCAGATTGTCGAAGTCTATCGCTAACGGTACCATCTACTCCGTTATCTGTTACCAGTACCTGTCCATGGCGTCTCCATAGAGAGCGAGTACCCTGTCAATGTCGCCCGTCTTCTGGGCGCGGAGGTAGGAGGTGGCAAAAACCTTGTTCGTGTAGTAGTTCACTACATTTCGATGCTCCAAGAGCTTGGCGTGAACGTAGTTGATGATGTTTATCCGCTCACTGTCGTTCATCGAAAGTCCGTTGGCGTTGACCACGTTCTTCATCTCCAGCAACATGTTTGCACCCTGTCCCAGCAAAACGGTGTAGCCGGCGCTGATGGCTATCAGCTCCGCAAAGTGAAGGTTGGGGTCGTTCAACATCCTCTGATAACTGTTCACATAGATGTCGCCGATTTCCCCCACCAGCAGGAAGGCGTCCCGTACCTTGAGCGCATCCTTGACCAAATCATTTACAGCCTTGAGCTTGTCGTAGTATTCCTTGCCTTGATTGTAAACCTTTTTCACTTCTTCAAAGTTCCTAATCACATTGGTTACCGTGGAAGAAGTTTGCACAATCTGGTTGGCGGAGTTGATAATACTTGTGGCAATGTTTGCCGGGTCGGTTACGACAAACTGCGCCCTTGCCTGCGTCATAAAAAACATGAGCGTAATGATGACGCTCGTGATGATTAAAATTACCTTTTTCATTTTTTTCTTTTTTTAATGGTTAGTTATTTCGTTTACTTTCTGCTAATTGTTTAATAGCCAATTCAATATTTCCATCCAATTTGTCGGCAAGGCGCATCAGTTCCAGCTTCTCGGTCTCCTCGGTAGTGTACGCATAATACTCCTCCAAGCTGACTTCGGTAGCATAGACCGCCGACTGCACCCCGCCCAGACCAATCCAAACCTCCTTGTATTTACGGTTCGGATGGTTCGCCATGTTGATGGATAACACCTGCGATTTTTCCTTCTCGGTCAGTCCAAGCAACGCCTGTATGCTGTCAAACTTATTCATGTACTTGCGCTGGTCTAAAAGAATCTTACAGTCGGCGTTGTTGATAATGCTCTCTTTCACAATGGCCGAAGCGATAATATCGTCCACCTCTTGAGTGACTACAATCGCCTCCCCAAAGAATTTCCGGACGGTCTTGTACAGATACTTGATGTATTCCGCCATCCCTTCCTTGGCAATGGCTTTCCATGCCTCCTCTATGAGGATGAGTTTTCGGATTCCCTTTAACCGCCTCATCTTGTTGATAAAAACTTCCATGATGATGATGGTGGTCACAGGAAAGAGTATCTTGTGGTCTTTGATGGCATCTATCTCAAAGACAATAAAGCGCTTGGAGAGCAAGTCAAGCTGCTTTTCGGAGTTGAGCAGGTAGTCGTATTCGCCGCCCCTGTAGTAGGGTTCAAGCACGTTCAAAAAATTGGCAACGTCAAAATCCTTTTCGCGGACTTCCTTGGTGTCGAGGACGTCCCTGTATTCGCCTCTGACAAAATCATAAAACGTGTTGAATGAAGGAACGATGCCTGTCTTGAGGCGCTCTATGTACATGCTCACGGCGTTGGACAGGGCAACCTCCTCGGCCCGCGAAGGCGGCTCGTTATCCCTTTTCCACAGAGTCAATATCAGCGTCTTAATGCTCTCGCGCTTCTCAATGTCGAAAAGGCCGTCATCGGTATAAAAGGGATTAAACGCTATGGGATTTTCCTCCGTATAGGTAAAGTACACACCGTCTTCGCCACCCGTTTTTCGGTTAATCAAGTTGCAGAGCCCTTGATAACTGTTGCCGGTATCAACTAAAACGATGTGCGCCCCCTGCTCGTAATATTGCCGCACCATGTGGTTGGTAAAAAAGGATTTTCCGGAGCCCGACGGCCCAAGTATAAACTTGTTGCGGTTGGTGATGATGCCCTTTTTCATCGGCAGGTCAGAGATGTCCAGATGCAGCGGCTTGCCCGTCAGCCTGTCCACCATCTTGATACCGAATGGCGAGGGAGATGACCGGTAGTTGGTCTCTTGTGTAAAGAAGCACAACGCCTGCTCCATGAACGTATAAAAACTCTCCTCTGCCGGAAAGTCGGCCGCATTGCCCGGAATGCCCGCCCAAAACAGGGTCGGGGCATCTACCGTATTGTGTCGCGGCTTGCACTCCATCAAGGCAATCTGACTCCCCACGTCATTCCTTATTCGTTGTAGTTCTTCGCGGTTGTCACTCCACGCCATCACATTGCAGTGACAGCGGACGGAGGTCAGCCCCAGCGAGTGCGCCTCATTCAAATATTGCTCAATCCACTCCCTGTTAATCTGGTTCTGACGGCTGTAACGCGAGAGCGAGTGCATGTTTCGCGCCTGCTTCTCAAAGCGTTTAAGATTTTCCGCATGGTCGTCAATGAACAGATACTGGTTATACAGGTGGCTGCAACCCAGCAGCACGCCCACGGGAGCGGCAAAGGAAAGGCGGCAGTCGCTGCGGTCGGTAGAGAGCTTTTCATAACGATTATCGGTCGCCACGCGCGGAGACAGGTCCTCGGCATCCGAAAGCGTGTGGAGGCACAAAATATTGTCGCCTATGTGCAGTTCTTCGGGGTCCAGCCGGATGTCCCTTAATGTGGTGGTGTCCTCAAGCGAGAGCGAAAAGTATTTTTCCACAAGCCCCGGCCTGTCCGCCGTGCCGGTAATCTCATCTCCCGTTAACCGCGTCAGCTTGACAAATCCCGAATCGTTGACAATCCGCTCAAACTGCCCGACTGCCTCCAAAAACTTGGCAACCACCTCCCTGTCCCGTATCTCTTTGGGAACAAGGAAGCCGCGGCAGAGCGTATTGAAGTTGCTTTGCATACGCATACGTTCCTTAGTCGTTTTGGTCAAGAACAGGTAGCAGGCATGGTTCAGAAAGGGGCGCTCATTAAAGTGCCGCTCAAACGAGCGGGAAAGAAAACTCAATCCGTCCTTTTGAATGTCGGGGCGGTAATCCTCCTTGATAAACCAGTCCTGCTTGTGCACAATCGAAAAGTTGGGCAAGACCTTGATTGCCTTTGCCCACGCCGAGTGTATCGCCTCGTATTCGGAAGAAGTAACGGTAAAGAGTTCGGGCAGCTCCACCCTAAACGGCACCGTTACATCGGCATCCTTGGAGATGATGCAGTCGTGCTCGACCGCCAACAGCGGAAACTTGCTCTCTAAGGTGGCAGCCCTTAATACGTTCCTCATGCTTCCTCCTTTTTACGGGTAAATAGTCGGGGAAAGCTCCGGCGGCTAATCACATACCGCGGATGGTTGCGCCTTGCCTGCGCCTTCATCAGTCCGTGTTCGCCGTACTTTTTGTTCAAGTGGAAAGTGCCGTACACCAAAATGAGTGCGGCGCTCACGCCAAAGGCGATGCACACCCACTGGTGGACGCCTGCCATGTACATGACGACGAACACAATAAATACTCCCAGCAACCCGCCTGCGAAGATGAAGAGGTACTGTGCTTTCAGCCCTTGAAATTCCGCCGGCCTGCCTATGCCCCTGTTTACCGGATACTCCATGCCTCTCTTGTTTTACAAAAAAAACGAACGGAGGATGGTGGCCGCCACGATGAGGAAGATACAGGCGCCAAACCAGCTTGCAGCCGTCTTGCCCGTATCGGGGTCACCGCTGCTGAACTTGGTATACACCTTGACGCCCCCGATAAGTCCCACAACGGCGCCAACCGCATAGATGAGCTTGGTGGCAGGATCAAAGTAAGAGGTTACCATCTGCGTGGCTTCGGTGATGCCCGCCGCGCCGTTACCCTGCCCAAGGGCTTCGAGGGCAGCCGACAAAAAAACGGCTGCCGATAAAATAATCTTGGATTTGTTCATAATGGTTAACTGTTTAAAATTGTTTGTCTAACTTAAAAATTCCTGCATGTCGAAATTTTTCCACTCATTGGCATTTTCTTCATTGTCTTCATCCTCGCCGCCTTCTGCCCCCTGCCTGCGGAGGTGGCGGTCGATTACCGCCCTTATCCGCGCCGCTTTTCCCGTGTCCGCGGAAACGAGCCGTTCAAACATATCGGTCTTTTCCGCCCTGTAGAGTATCTCTCCCTTGCCCTCAGTCGGGTTGTCGATAGCCTCCACTGCTTCCGCCATCTCCTCCATGCTCCATCCCCCTGCCTGCCCCATATCCCGTCCCAACACCTGCCGCAAGTCCTCCATCTCCTCCTCCGGGTCTATCTCTTCCCCGTCCGGCGCAATATCCAAGTCTTCCAGGTCGGGGTCCGTGCCGAACACTTCCGCCAGCCGTTCAAGCGGAATAGCCGCCGCCACAGCGTTCGCTCCTTCGTTCCCACCGGCAAAAATAGAGGGTTTTTCTATCTGAACTTCAGCTTTTACACCCCCTGTACAAGTTGGCAATGGTTGGCTCCGGTTGGGACGGATAAACCGGCTTTTTACCACTGCGCCGGAAGTGTCGGCATCCCTCTCTCGGGAGGAGGCGCCGCATCCCTTTGCTGTCGCCTGCCGGGGAAAGGCAATACGGTACAGCAGACACAGGGCAATAAACATCATGACAAGGGCAAGGATTTGCATGTTGCGCTAAAACTCAAGAAGGCCCTTGCCGCTCTTTTTGGACAGCTCACCATGGTACAACCCGATAATCTCGTCGCGGTGCGCTTCAAGGTGAGCCGTCAGAATGGCGTCTATATACCCGCCAACCGTAACCTCCCTGCCGGAAAGGATTTTGACGATTTCCAGTATCGTGGCGTGGATGCGCTCGCTGATGTATACGCACCGGCGACCCTTAAACTCATTCCGCCCAAGAAACCGTGAACTGTAATCGGCAGGGATGCCCCCTCCGTGTCTGACGGGGTCTTTGACTCCTTTGGACCGTTCTTCAACCTGCGCGGCAGGCCCCGGACCTTTTCGCCCCGTCCATGCATCCTGCTCCCTTATGGAGGAAAGCAGAAAGGTTTCATCAATATCCACTTTCCTGTTTGCCATGGCCCTCCGGTTTGATGATGCGACATACCTCCTCCGACAATTCTTCTATATTGCTGTCCCTAAGCAACGCCCTGTCCGGAGGAAAAAGCGTGGAACGAAACACCGACCTCCGTTCAATAGACATCTCCCTGCGAAAACGCTTGCTGTCGGGAAGAGAGGTTTTCAATATTTGCAGTCCAAGCTCGGCAATGGCCCCCTCGTACACTTGGTAAAGAGGCGTTTTTTCGCGCCCGTCCACCATGTTCCAAAAAAGGTAAAGACCCTTGAGCTTGCCCCTGCCGGCGCTGATGATGTGGTCGCTGAGCATCGTGGCGTATTGCAGGGTGCTTTCTAATACTAAACGGTCGGCGCTGATGGGGGTAAAGATATAGTCCATAGCCGCCAGCGTCTTAATCACGCCCTCGCTGTTCAGTGTGCCGGGGAGGTCAAAAAAGATGAGGTCAAAGGGCTTTTCGGCATGCTCCATCAAAACGTCGGCATCGTGCAGCGCTTCTGCGGCGGTACTCTCCTTTACAGGGTACGCCTTGATGCCCAGATTACGGAACTGCCCGTAAGCCATACGCTTGAAATAGTCGTTCTCCATCACGAGCTTGCTGTCGCGCCTGCGCTCCCTTACGATGCTGTGCTGCGGATAGTCGCAGTCAATCACCGCTACACGCAGTCTCTTGACATAGTGAAGGTAGCCGGACACTAATACGGTTACAGACGTCTTCCCCATCCCGCCTTTCTGGGTGGAGAAGGATACAAACGGTGTTTCTCTGTTCATTGATTTGAATGTTTTATAGGTTAATGATTTGGTTGTTCAGTTGTGTAATTGTTCAATGAAGCGCTTCCCTGCTGACGTACATCCACACAACAATACGACAGTACGTCAGCACAACAATGATGGTGCGCATCACCAAAGAGTCGCTTTTGTACGGATGTATTTACCTGCCTGTTCATTTCATTGTCGGTTTACCGGATTGATGGCACATTGCGTCATTTCACTGCAAAAGAAGCCGGAAAAACCGGTCTTTTCTCCGGTCTTCTCGGTGGTGGCACACACCGGCCGGGCAATGGTGCGGGTTGGCTCGCCCGACCATGCTTGCCCTCCCCAAAGACCTCCCTAACTTTGCAGCGTCTTTCAAACATCCGTTGTTATCATGCAAAAA
>Ga0131853_10010855_pt1 | contig 16650 bp, 10 predicted proteins | sample TergutLab28metaG_FD_92764 | JGI IMG/M metagenome (GOLD analysis project Ga0131853, IMG submission 92764) | Labiotermes labralis P1 segment gut microbial communities from Petit-Saut dam, French Guiana - Lab288 P1 (version 2) (version 2) | ecosystem: Host-associated > Arthropoda: Insects >...
TACAGCAATACATGTACTGTACCTACAGAAATACATGTACTGTACCTACAACAATACATGTATTATACCTACAGCAATACATGTACTGTACCTACAGAAATACATGTACTGTACCTACAACAACCATTACATGGCTTGAACACCCACCCTGCCGTACAGCTGGTCAGCTTACAAAAATTTACAAATTCCAAGTAATGTCCTTTGCACAAGTCAAGGTTTGAACTACAGACCTTGTGCAGTTTCAATTATTAGACTTTCATCACTTTATTAAATTGCCATGAACACTATTATATTGTGTACTATGTTACCTGAATTTAGTTTGGGGCCCGAGTTACAGCACTACTTACAGGCAGGCAGTGCAGTTCTGCCCACTAAAGGTGTTTATGTACACAGCGTAATCAGACATTTACATTTCTTGAATCAATGTTTTCCTTGATTCTATGCACATTTTTGCTGGTCCTGCCAACTCGTCCATAACATCATCATCACTTTTTTTTTTTTTTTTTTGGAATTCATGTTTGTGTTTTCTACCCACTGCCTCAATTGAGTATTCAAACTAAGCATCAACTGGCTTACTGCTTTCATCACAAGTACTTTCAACTGGAAATCAGAAAGAAAAAATTAATTCTCAGTTATACTTTGTCTGCTCTACTGTCAGTAGGTAAGTTTATTATTCTACAGCTGCTAGGTCGTAGCACAAGCGCACAGCCACGCACTTTGAAACGCCTGTCTGGGAATTTCCAGAAACTTGGAACGTGTCCACACATAAGAGATGCATCTGTCATCACACCACAATTACTCAGTGTACTTACATCCTTGCAAATGGCAGTCAACTAATCACACACAGAAATATCCTCCAGACAGCCTTCAGTACGCACGCTTATCAATACCCTCACTTATTACACTTCCGGACAACATGAAGTATTGCCTTTCCATCTCCTGCATTTAAGCCTCCAAATCAGACTTCATTTAAACCATAAACCAGTACTTGCACACAGTCAACACAAGTTTATTATTATTATTAATAAAAATAATTAATTATATCACCTTACAGTGACACGTTTCAACTAGTAATTTTAAGAAATAACGGTGTCTGTGCGACAATTTACAACAATGACGGCAACTGTCATTATAATAATTTTGTAAGAATGATCTCATTCCAAGTTGACATGTAACTTTGTATAATTTTACACATTTTTAATGTGGTTACATTTTTATACACCCAAACAGCATGAAGATAACTTACTATAGTCAAAACACGTCACTGTAAGATAACACAGCTAACACTATCACTATCAACCATACCATGCCTTACTATCGCACTGTACATCCACTGTACATCCACAGTACCAATTCTGTGCTGCATCCCATCAATACTAATACCATTACCTGCAATATGGTGCATTACTGCTACAGTGCATGTTCACAGTTACGCTACGTGCTGCATTCTATCAGTATTAATACAATTATCCTGAAGTTAACTAATCATAATCTACAACTAACTGTTGTCTTCCCAATTACAAGCCATCTGCTAACACTAGAACTTTCACCAGACTTAAAAAATCTGCATTTCCAGACAGTAAGAACACCTCAAACAGTACAACTCTGTTACCATTCACTGCAGTTCAGTTAATGATGGCCACATCTCAAGAACGCACAGGAAGAACACATCACATTTCAGTGCAACTCACATGAAGCTCAATCTCCGAGTCCTGCTGGCTAAAGATGAAATGGTTATCATATGTGTCCACCACTGGTGTGTGCGGGTTGAACGTCTCAGGGTAGCCGTTTTGGAGGAGATGGCGGTCCAGTTCGTCTGGGTCTCCCAGGATTTTTGTAGGGACAATCGGAGCATGACTACCCAGAGCCTGTTGAGTAAAGCACTGCTGTCAAGAGGACATTGTGGCAACACAATGGCATCATACTACCATAATGTAGAAAGTATTGTCTGTCTCACCATCTATTCTACAGCACTGCAAATAACCTCCAATTGATTGACCAACTGATACAGTCTTCCTCTTGAGCTTCATGGCTAATATTGTAGTCTTCTGGCATATGTAACAGTGTAGTTTAGGATGCACAGACCTCCATTAGGCAGTACCTATCCACCAAACTACAATTCCAGCAGACTGCAATCTTTATGTTCACCACGACCATAAATTCAATTCTCACATCCAAATTACTCCCTCCACCTGTTTCAACTCATTATATGTCGCCCACAAATTTACCGGAACATACTTATCAACATACCTGATAATCTGGAGATGTAGGCTCAACAGGTCGAGCCACCACAAGGCGAACGTGGCTGCCAGATTGACGCAGCACTGCCGCCACCTGCTCGGAGCCCATACCTCGCAGATTAACTTCCCCAATCTGCAGGATGTGATCTCCACTTTGCAGACGATTATCCTATGCAACAGAATAATTATGTTACGACACGTAGGATGTCCAACTGGAAATCTAACCCAGACACATGGCAAACTTAAAAGACATCACAAGCACACCGTATCAGCAATTTCTAGAAAAGAACTTTGAACAGTACGTAATAACCTGTTCACCAGGTATCAAGCATGTCTGAGCACTGAACAGGTCAATGCCAGCACCATCTCTAACATGTGATAAGTTGTATTATATATTATATGAGTTACAGTAATGCATATAAGCTCGCTGTCCATCTGTGGTTCAGTTCTCAACTGTACTTGCTACACAGTACTGAATACAGTCATATACAGGAGGGCACATGTATCAACAGGTCACTTTTCAGAATAACAGTGAGTTAAATTAGGCCATAATTAAAAAGTTCACTGAAAAAAAATGAATGTAGTGAGCAAGGATCAGAAACTATGGACCTGTTTCCAACTGCAAGAAAAAGCCTTCAGCTGGAGATTATATGCTACTCAGTGATGAGGGGGTAGGGAACAGTCACACACATGGCCAATTGTAGCCCAGACACAGATGGTGAACCGCAGCCGAACACGTTAAGTTCAAAATACACTAAAATATCACTTCAACAAACACCTGATTCACAAAATTTCAGTGTAATCAAATTTTTCCTCTGGGTCCCACCAATTTACTGCATATCTGTATCTAACAAGGTTTCACTGTAAATGAACACCACTACAAAAAAATACCAGTTTAATGTCAATACCACTTACCTGGCTAAGAAAAATATAACAAATAATAGGGATTTTGTAGGAAAAAATGAACAATATGATGTAAACTTTCAGAAATCAACGGATTCATGGGCACGACAGGAAACAGGAGGAAGAGTTAAAGCATTGCGACGGTTCCTAGAGCTATCATTGTTACTGAAAACTGCAAGAATGTACACATGGTGATTGCCACGATGTTTTGTGGGAGAAATCTCATGCATAAAAACCTAACAAGAGCATGAACTAATTCCCTATCTCAACCGCTGCTCAAAGGTGCCATCAAATCAACACATTTCACAACACTACCACACAGCAGCGTTACTGAATTTGCACGTTGATTGGTCGACCAAATTACTTACTCGTACAACTGAAATTCAGAAATGAAACCCTGTTTTGACACAATAAATCGACTTTTTTTTTGAACAGCAGCACAAAAGGCGATGTCAGTCGAAGGACGCCGTGTTTCGTTAACAGCCGCATTAGTTCATCAGCATTGCCAGATGTCACTACGAGTTTTGCTAAGTGACATGCTGTCATCAAGACGCGATTCAAATTAACAGACAATAAAGTTACAACAACCCCAGTAGGGGCCTATTAAAGGCCCTGAGGGTTCCAGAAAGTTGATGGTCCCAGATTTCAGGGCAATCGGCACATGAAGGTGGTAAGGTTGTCAGCCCTACGCACTGGCTGCCTTTACCCCCCAGGAAATACCACTGGTACTCATTTCTGTTAGTGACTGTGTTGACCCCAGGGCCATAGTGTGATCGGAAGGATTAGGTCAATGGCAGATTGCAAATGACACCATTGGGAATCGAACCCGCAAGTCACTATTACCACCACACAGTCACTCTATGTCATGAAGCAACGCTTTCCCAACAGTACCCTATGTAATGCCCACACAGTGTCGTGGTAGTGATAGAGCTTGTTCTTGCGCATACCTCCCGCACATTTCCCGAAGTTACCAGCGTCAGACAGCTGAGTCACGAACAATGTCCGTCAATCGAAATTGTTTGCTCACCACACTACTGCAACATACATGATCAGTAGCGATATGGGAGTAATGAGTGAGTGCATTGTGGATTTGGTATGATTACATACAAAAACACTGATGTCATACCACCATTAAGGCACCGGCCATAAAGCAAGTGCTTGTAAAGCAGCTTCTGCCCACGTGTTTACACTGCAGTCTCGATTCTCCGAGTCACAACTGTTCGAGGTTCCGTTTCATCCAAGGGAATAAGCGCTAGTTAAGGTCGTTTCTACGTCTGGTACAGAATGCAGTTGAAGTGCGTAACTCTGTGTGCGCATGACTTTCAGGATTTGCTATAATGCCCACAAGCCTTTTTTTTATGCGCATATTGTGTGTCTTGCAAGAGAGTGAAGGTTTGTGATTTACCTACAATACGACTTAATAGTGTAGATTCAATTATCACTCTACTGATGTACACACTGATATTCTAAAACTGCCGATTCCAGTGGTGGCGCGGCCTAAGGCCAGGGTCTGCGGCCACTCACTTGCTGGGATTACGGGTTCAAATCCTGCCATGGGCAAAGATGTCTGTCTCTTGTGGGTGTTGTGAGGTGTGCAGGTAGAGATGTCTGCGACAGGCCGATCCCTCATCCAGAAGAGACCTACAGTGTGTGTGTGCGTGTGCGTGTGTGTCGATGTGTGCAAGCGGAGTGTGATCAGGTGCAACACTAAGCCTTTACACCAACACAGAATAGGTATAAGAGGTCAGACTAAGAAAGAAATAATATATTCAAAAGTAATGTTACATACACAGTATGTACAAACACTACACACACACACACACACACACATATATATATATATATATATATATATATCACACTATACTATAGTATACTATACTGTAGGTAATAAAATGTTATAAATTGTCGAAATCTGTGTAGTCCGAGCTTTTCAGTAATTCGAGGCAATCCCGGTTCCGTTCAACTTGAAATACTGAGACTGTACTGTATTTTGTCACCTTCTGTTGCTAATGTTACAGTTTCAACTCCTCACTTTGTTTCTTGTGTGTGGGTTTTTATGGAGGACAGAGAGATGCAAATAGATTTACATAAAGATACATCATTTCTAGAGATGAGATATGCAGCACTCCAAGAGAATACTAATCAGCCCACTCGCACGGCCCACGATTCTGAAAGATAAAACAAAAAACCTAAAAGAAAACTGTCTCCAATGCAATTCGATCGCACGGGACAAGAATTCATATTGCGAACAGTGTAGAAGTGGGAAAAGCTGTACGTGGGCTGATCATTTAATTACAGGACTGATTTATTTTCCGAGAAACTATAATACGTAGCGAAATGGCAACAGAGTGGGACATGTGGCAACTCCGTACAAGTGTATTTGCAAAACCGGAAGTCGGTATCTCCCCGCATTTGCTCTGTGGAGGCCCTTGGGTGAACGTGTACAACAGTGTGCGTCGCATTTCACGATGGAGGAGAAAGTGCAGCAGTGTGTGTGCACCGATTTCTGTTTCCGTCTGAGGAAAACTGGTGCTGAAACGTACGAAATGCTGCAAGCAGCTTTCGGAGAGTCCTGCCTAAGTCGATCGAAGACATTTGAGTGGTATTCCTGTTTCAAAAGTGGACGCCGATCCTTTGAAGATGACCCCCGCCCAGGCAGGCCTTCCACATCCCACACTGAGGAGACCGTGGCACGTGTGCGAGAAATCATTCGTGCTGACCAACGTCTGACTATCAGAGAGGTTAGAATAGCATTTGGTACATGCCAGAAAATTCTAACTGAAGATTCGCGAATGAGACATGTGACAGCGAAATTCGTGCCACGTCTCCTAACAGCGGAACAGAAGGATGATCGCATGTCAATTTGCACTGACCTCCATGATCGAGCCCAAAACGATCCCAACTTCATGTCCTCGGTAATCACTGGTGACGAATGCTGGGTTTGCGGGTATGACCCGGAAACAAAACAAATGTCCTCCCAGTGGAGCACATCATCATCTCCTCGACCGAAGAAAGCGCGGCAGGTGAAGTCCAATATCAAGACCATGTTGATTGTGTACTTCGACATTGACGGACTGGCTCATCATGAGTTCGTCCCTACAGGACAGACGGTATATAAGGAATTCCACAAAACAGTCCTGAAACACCTCCGCGATGCTGTGCGCAGACATCGCCCTGAGAAGTGGAGCTCCGGCAACTGGATCCTGCACCAAGACAATGCCCCTGCCCACAGGGCTGTCACCACAAATGAATTTCTGCCGAAACACAACATTCCGTCACTCCCACAACCTCCCTACTCCCCTGACCTTGCTCCGTGTGAATTCTTCTTGTTCCCACAACTGAAGAAAACAATGAAAGGTCGCCGATTCGATTACGTTGAAGATATTCACGCCAACATGACAAGACAACTAAGGGCTAGTACAAAAAGTGACTACCAGAGGTGCTTTCGTCAGTGGCAGGAGCGCCGGCGTAAGTGCATACAAGCACAAGGACACTATTTCGAAGGAGACAAGACCAACTAGCCATTAAGTCTACTCACTAACAAAAAAATCAGTCCTAGAATTAAATGATCAGCCCACGTATAACACAGGCAGTCTGCTACAAGATCGTAAAAAGATCTGGCGAATGGACCTTCATTGTGCGAGTGAACCCCATCCTTTTCCACTCGAACTTTCAGCCCGACCGAATTAACGGGACATGCTCGTTGGCTCCCAAACTTCAAGCCTTCATAAGAAGTGTCAGACCTTGTACTATACAGCAGTGAAGTTTCCAAAGAACAAATGCAAAAACAGTTACTAAAATGGGAAACACATACAAAAAATTTGAATGCTTTTCAGAAGTTCACATGGCCAATTTGGCTCTTTTCCTTATTTTCTTTTTAAACGTCTGCAGCTCTTATTCTGAAGCCAATAACATGTTGCAGGGTGACAAAATTTCATTATAACGAATATAACACTGTTATAACAAGATTTCCCTGTAATTAGAATGTCATAAAAATTATTTTATGCCTCTAATTCGATCTCATTCCCAGTATCTACACCTGGCCTGGTTACTTATTTAGGACAAATGTTACAACAGAAAGGGATCAATCCTGCACACAAAAGGAGGCATGTGGAAGCAAACTGTCATAAAGTACTGGATCACCATATTCAGCTGACTGAAACATGTCTGACTACATGCTTGACAAAATTCTTTAGTCCGTGCTAATGAGAACAAAACAGGCAGTGTGGGTATAATGTAATGCTGAGGTGCATTCACGCAACCACTGCTGCAGTAGAAAAGCAATGAGTATTACGGAACATGTATGTGTGTGTGTGTGTGTTTATGTGTATTTGTAGGCTTAGGTATCCAGCATGCACTGCGCATGCGCCATATTGTCACCTGTGGCCTGCCCTGCACTACAATATTTTTCACACATTTTCTCACAAATGGCACGATTTTGGGGGGGGGGAAATTTACTGAACACAAAATGTGTGTTTTGATATTCTCTACAACTCCTGTCTGAAACATTTTGCATTCTAAGAAGAAACGAGCGAGATATGATCAGAAATGTATATCAGTCTCCCTGTAAAGTGCCCGCTATTCTTGTCAGATTTTAACGAACCCTGAATTTTCTCAACAGATTTTTAAAAATCCACAAAAATCAAATTTCCTGAAAATCCATCCATTGAGAGCCAAGCTGTTCCATGACGACGGACGGACGGACGGACAGCCAGACAGGACGAAGTTAAGAGTTGCTTTTTGCAATTTTGTGAACATGCTTAATAAAATAAAAGGACAGCACAAACGCAATATGTACCTATTCACCACAAGAGTGACAAACTATCTTTTCTGTTCTGAGGTGTGTCATCCCCATTGTGTGTAGAGAGACTTATGGTGAGGTAAAGATCAGTCAGTTGCGTTTTCATGACTAATATTTACCTCACCATTAGTCTATCTTCTCTGTCTTAAACAGTTCCCTTCGTCAAACTCACATTTCATTTATTGTGTCAATATTAGGATGGATAAAAGGCTGTTACAGAAACACCAGATTCTGGCATCTATGAATAAATTAACCTTTTGAAGCCTAACGTCAACTAAAGTGGTCGTACCGCACCGCTAACCTCTAAAGTTGCATTTCATATATTTATTCAACAAATATAGGTACTGAATATTTTAAGCATGGCGTATACTCTCCGTTTCTTTTTCTTCAAAATGCAGTTTGTTTCATAATTCTAACGTATTTGGTTCCTGTATTATTCACATTTTATATACAGGGTGTGCTAAAATTAAAAAAAATAATTCCGGCGCCAAAAGGTTAACTAACTACAAGCTACACACAGCAGGACCTCTTTACCGTGGTTCTGGTGCGCAGTTCAATCTGCAGTACTCACCCTGTCTGCAACCCCTCCAGGCAGGATAGTCTTAACCACAACTCCAGTGCTGCGACCACCAATAATTCCAAATCCCAACCCAGAGCCATCGTTGATCAGATCAATCACCTCAACTTGTGCCCACTCTGTGTTCAGCTGTGAACACAAAACAGTAATATATAAAGTTGCATGGTCTCACAGCATTAAACATTAGGAACATGTGATGCCATGCAATCTGCAGACAAACAAATTATATGGACAACACCTTACGATGCAGGCGGCAGGTTTCTGAAGAAAGACAATACCTATCTATCAAACTACATACAATAACAACCCACAAGCACAATATGGGACAGTCGCACAATTAACAACAGTCAATGCAGGTATAACGTAACAGCCAGGCATGTTTGAGTCACCAATGTAAGTATAACGTAACAGTCAGGCACGTTCGAGTCACCAGTGTAAGTATAACATAACAGTCAGGCAGGTTTGAGTCACCAATGTAAGTATAATGTAACAGGCATGTTCGAGTCACCAATGTAAGTATAACGTAACAGTCAGGCATGTTCGAGTCACCAATGTAAGTATAGCATAACAGTCGGGCATGTTCAAGTCACCAATGTAAGTATAACGTAACAGTCAGGCATGTTCGAGTCACCAATGTAAGTATAACGTAACAGTCAGGCATGTTCGAGGCACCAATGTAAGAATAACGTAAGTCAGGCATGTTCGAGTCACCAATGTAAGTATAATGTAACAGTGAGGCATGTTCGAGTCACCAATGTAAGTATAACGTAACAGTCAGGCACGTTCGAGTCACCAGTGTAAGTATAACATAACAGTCAGGCATGTTTGAGTCACCAATGTAAGTATAATGTAACAGGCATGTTCGAGTCACCAATGTAAGTATAACGTAACAGTCAGGCATGTTCGAGTCACCAATGTAAGTATAGCATAACAGTCAGGCATGTTCAAGTCACCAATGAAAGTATAACGTAACAGTCAGGCATGTTCGAGTCACCAATGTAAGTATAACATAACAGCCAGGCATGTTCAAGTCACCAATGTAAGTATAACGTAACAGTCAGGCATGTTCGAGTCACCAATGTAAGTATAACGTAACAGTCAGGCATGTTCGAGGCACCAATGTAAGAATAACGTAACAGTCAGGCATGTTCGAGTCACCAATGCTGCCATGGAGAAGCAAGAAATATTACATACCTGAGTGTGTGTTTGTAGCCTTATTTATCCAGCATGCAAAGTGCGTGTGCCCTACTATATTGTCACCTGTGGCCTGCCCTGGCTCACAATATTTTCCCACATTATCTCATAAATGGAAAGGCCTTCGGGAACAAGTTATTGAACACAAAAACGTGTCTTTTGATGTCTCTATAAATTTGGTCTGAAACATTTCTCATTCTTCCAATAATCTGGTGAGATGTTATCATAAATGTGTACAGGTCTTCATGTAAAGTACCCGTTATTCTTGTCATATTTGAATTGTAGTACCACGAATACCTCAAACACACCAACACACTGCTCGAACACACAGTGTAACAATTCTGTTCGCCACACATATTCTATCTAAAGGGAAGAATCCCACCAGTTCTTCCACATATGCAACAGATCAAAATATTGTTCAGTAAATGTTTCATTTAACACCAATTAATGTATTCGCTGATGATGGACCAGTAAAGGTCTGAAACATGTGACAGTTTAGTATTAGTTTCTAAAAACATTAGTGTGAATTAAACAACACCTGTGTGCATCAGTGGGTTGAAACTGTTAAATTTTAATAAAAACTGAATCTTCCCAGCAGATTTTCGAAAAACACTTGAACATCAAATTTCATGAAAAACCATCCAGCTTGAAGCTGATGTTCAATGCGGATGGGCAGACTGACAGACATGAAGAAGCTGAGTGGTAACAGTCACTTCTCGCAGTTTTGTAAATATGCCTAAAGACACGAACACAATGAAATATCGGACTGTAGAACTTCCACTGTTTTCACCACTACAACTTCTCAAGTTCTCCCCAGTGACGTGCTACTTTCACACTGACTACCCGAAGAACTGCACTCATTATCGCTAAACATGACATTTACATTTATCTTCTCTAGGTGTTCTAACATCTTAACGTAAAAGACGGTGCTCATGTTTCATAGGCATCATACAGAAAAGAACAGAGTCACATAAAAGACTATACAGGGTGATTAAAAAAGATGAACTCAATTTCGTACGTCTATATTTCCTGAACTATATATGATATGTGAATGATCTACATAATTTGAAAGGGAAAGTCCTAAATTTTCAAATGCCACCGCTAGAGCGCTCACCTAGTGCACAGCCGTGCAGCAACTTCAAATGAGAGCAAAATGGCTACTATGCAGCACAAGATTTTTTGCATGTATCAGAGGAGAATATGAGACGAATTGAAGAGAGTTCTGAGTGTAGCCCACGCAAGTCAACCCGTAGAGCGAGCACAGAACTTGGAATACTGCAACCAACTGTCTGGCGTGTGTTGAGGCGCCATTTACTGTTCAATTGAGTCCATCTTTTTTAATCATCCTGTATTTAGAAAAAAAATTACTTCTACACTAACAAACTAGAACCCAGTCCCAAAAACGGCAGAAGTTTTTACAAATTACTTTGTAAATGCAACACACAAAACACGAGCATTAGACGTGGATCATGTACAGTCAACTGCATCAAAGACAACTCAAACGCAAGATCACAATTTACACAACACAGAGGATAATGTAAATATTTCATACACCAATTTTGCATATGCTGACTACATGTTTGGCACCAATTACATGATGGGCAGGCTTGCCCCTCTGTAACACAAATGGCCTCTAAACACAGACACAATAGTGTCGTATACTACCGTCTTAACGACTGTCAGGTAAGACGGTATTTCGTTTATAAGGTGTATATTTGTATTCAGTAACAATAAGGCAGCAAGTTCCAAATTACAGAATACTTGTTGCTCAACAGAGAAATGTCGATCGACAGACAGGAAGTCGGGGTCATCAATGTCAAGTATCATAGTCAGAAAGCAAACAGGACACTAAATGTCACCCAAAATTCCACCTTGGCTGACACAAATGTCATACCTAGTGGAATCAAAATTATACCCTGATCTCTGTATAGTACGTGAGTGTTTCATGATTTTAATGCTTAGAAGCTTCCAGTTCAATGCACTATCACGTGGAAACCAGCACCCTAATTTGCCTTGCCGAGACATATTCGGGGGATTCAGTCTACATCATTTGCTAACAGAAACTCTGCCACTTTGCTACTGGAATCTTCGCTTCTGAACGTCGACATTTCTCTAACAAAATTCATATTTACAAGCATCTATTCAGAACCAGCCGTAACGTCACATCTTCAGCTAATAAATCAAGAAGCTCATTTACATATCAGTTGCTGCAGAATTAAATTTCAATTCTTAAGCGTTCCAACGCACTCAAGACTCCCCTCTCGGTCTACGTGTTCCATATTCTACGTTCCCAACCCACCATCACCTTGGGATACAACAATAACAAATTTAAAAATCCGCATCAGTATATTGGCTTATAGTCCTTAACCCCTGACTTCTGCTCCAAGGATTCACTAATGCAGACCACAGAGCTGCTACTTCTTCTGACATTCCCACACAGTACCAAACAATTTTTCTGTTCTGAAGTGATCTACAGTGATGGCAGAAAACTGCACATAACCTGCTAATAATGAACAAGCATTTAGATTTACAGGGAAAATTAATATAACCCCAATAAGGATAATTTGAAATGTCACATGGAAGAATAATTCGGTACCAAAATCTTCATATGTGATGAACACACATGCCCTGGTAAACACACTTCGTGCCTAAACGGACAATGAAGTTTACGATGCAACGAACTTTTTTCGCCCCTTTAACACTGTTTTCACATCTGAATCTTAAAAAATTTTCCATAAATCCCCATTTGTTTAACTTGTTTCAAACATATCTGATCTCAGAGGTTCTTCTTGCCTTATACACGTTGCACAGGATGTGACATATATGGCTTATGTATCATTTGTGTCACCTGTCATAATAACAAGTGTCCGTAAAACCAGTTGGCCTCTGAGGCTGGTTACTTTTACAATGCTTATACTGGATCATCCTGATAACATAAAACAGACTCTGTAAACCATTTCTATGTCAGCAGTACCAACCAATTTTGGTTCAAAAGGGCGAGGATCTTTTTCACACTTTTCAACGTAACTGAAAAACAAAGACGTGGCCTCATGGCATGCATGCAGTCTGAATGATGAACGAGCGGACTGTGACTTTGTAACTTGGTAACTTTACGTTTCATAATTTTAAGTGCACTGTGCAAAGACTTTATACTACACATCTTATGGTCAAATCACAGTGCATGTTGTAACAGTACAAGAGGTCTTAGAAGAGAAGATGAACGTGGGGTGAAAAGGGCTGAAGAGTTTTAGCAGTGGTCGGCACCACCATGTCAAACAGATGTGGGGACACTGGGGTCCTGTAGGTCACAAGAGGGGGAAGAGATATACAAGGTCAAGGGCACAGGCCTTGGAGTTCGAGGAAAACAGCATATTGTAGGCAGTTGTGTTTAGACCTTTACTAGCGAGGAATCGAAGAAAACTCTGTATGTGCCGCTATATGTATGTGTAAAGGCTGTGTACTGGCGATGCTTAATGAACAATAAGTAACTTGTGCAAGGATTAGAAGAACATAACAGAAGTAGATTAAACTAATAAGTGACAACATCTTCATTAATGGCAAACCCCAATTAATACCTATCCACATAACCGTTATGCTTGTCCATGGCTACCTTGAACCTACCATGTATATTCCCTGAGATAAGACACGCTCACCGCTGAACAGACTAGCAGGCCGATCCTCATACCTCATGTTACCTATATTACGAACGAGGTGCGGAGCCGAATAATCTAACTAAGGAAGAAATCGAGGATCGGTTATAATGTGTGTGCACAGTTCCTATTCTGTACATTGATCTATTACTGCACATGTTATCAGTATGGCTAATAAATTAAGAAACTAGCATACAATGTAAGCCTATCTTGACTGAAGGAAATACTGACATCACAAGCCACTTGGGTGATCTAAGAAAATGATTCTTCTGAGATACGAAACTACATAAATCTGTACGCAGATCCTGACACCATGAGGCAGTGTGGTGGCCTCAAACTGTTGGTATCTGCCTACCCACTGATGCAGTGTCATATCACGGTGAAGAGAATCTTCATGGTTATATCAAACCAACGCACATTTTGAGAATGTACAATCAGTGCTTATGAAACGATGCTTGCTGTTCACACAACAGGTGACGGTATGGCCAACTACAGTAACATTTTAAAAGGTATCTCAGATGCCCCAGAGTACATTCTTAGGAGCCAACTGTCTGTACATACATACTGTCTGTACATACATATGTCATTTCCAATTTTTTTAAAAAAAGTGCTGAACAAACAAGAAATTAAGAAATTATAAGCACTCACAGTCCAGAAAGGACAAGGCAGACAGCTGTCCACTGGTTTGTTGGAATGGAAATGGCCTTGGGATCTCCAGGCAGGATATAAGGAAAAAAGATATAAAACGCTGGATGGACAACCAGCATATGGCAATATGGGGGGTTCTTACCACTACTCAGAGAGAAGATTGAATATTGATTTGGGGTCCTAGTCCAACTGCTAAGAACGGGCTACTGTCCTTTAACAGGACACAATCCAGGGTTGTTACCAGCCTCCTTACTGGACATAACAACCTGATACGACATCTCTACATATTGGGTTGATCGACAGTCCCTCATGCAGGTGTGGAGCAGAGAAGGAAACCTCACTTCATGTTTTGTGTGAGTGTGAACCTTGGTTTCACTCATACATACCCATTTGGGTTCCTTTTTCTTGGACCCGGAGGATGTTTCAAGTATAAGCCTGGAGGCCATCTGGAACTTTCTTAAAGGAACGGGGGCTCCCATGACTTGGACAACAGATTACAGGGCACGAAGGGCCTGTTAAGAAAGGCCTATGTGCATCGGGACTGAAGGGACTCAAACCCATTTACTACTCTATTCCATTCTATTCCTTTCCATTCTAAAGTTCACAAACAAAGTAACTTACCACCATGTCCGACCCAGCTTTTGACGTGTCACTGACAGCTGATGGGGAACGATCTATGGGAGAGGGTGATGGTGGGGTAAGGGGGGTGTCTTCAGGCCCACTGCGCGCTACCACCAACTCCACCAGCCCACGGGCCTTCTGCAGGATGCTGATGGCCTGCTGGTGGGAGATGTTGGAGTCAAGTGGCTGGCCATCGATAGCTAGGATCTGGTCACCTTCACGAAGTCTTCCATCTCTGCAACACAAAAACCACAGCAGTATGAAACACCAAGTCAGGTATCATGGACTAAGCAATTTCAAATACCCCCACCCAAAAAAAAAAGTGGCAACTGCATGTCAGTTTAAAACGCCTGTGATGTGACACCACATGTAAGATTTGGGGTTCCAACATCTGTAGAGTTGAGGATTTTAGACTCCTGGGATGATCAATACACCACGCTTTCATGTGTAGGAAAACATGATGAAAAGTTAACTGCAGTCAATACGTTTCTATTGACACCAGGTGCCTTCAGTGTTGGTACGAACGTACCAGATGCAACCAATATTGAACATCTTCCTTGCAAATGAGACATATAAACAAGTTTACCACAAACAAACTACAACACTTGCTGAATATAGAAGGAGCCCCTACGTGTTTCGGCTATTATTTATAGCCACCGTCTGTGAGTATCAATACTTAAAGATGTACACAGCATTATTACACAGCTCTATCAATTATAAATGGCAATATTTATAATGCCAGTATGCCACTAAAACACCAATACTTATAATGCCAGTATGCCACTAAAACACCAATATTTATAATGCCAGTATGCCATTAAAACACCAATATTTATAATGCCAGTATGCCACTAAAACACCAATATTTATAATGCCAGTATGCCACTAAAACACCAATATTTATAATGCCAGTATGCCATTAAAACACCAATATTTATAATGCCATTATGCCACTAAAACACAAATATTTATAATGCCAGTACGCCAATAAAACACCAATGTACAGTGCTAATTTAAACTGCGTTAATATCACAATACAAGAGAGTTACTAAAATCTTCTGCATCCAAACATATTGTATTAGCGAAATGTCTTTCAGTTTCAGTCAACCGGTAAATCCTGCATGTTGTCACTCCGTGCACACACGCGCGCGCGCGTTGTGACAATTCAAGGCTCCTCCTCTTCTAACACAATTATTTCCAACTCCAATTCGATCACGTATGTGCAAATGAATTTCAATAATCATATTCAGAATGTGGAAAATTCCATCATACAGTGTCTGCCAAACCTATTACAGTAGCATCAGATAAATCCCGCTCCTCTGAAGCAGTCAGACTGTTTCACATTTGCCCGTTACATATTTGTGTAACCAACTCGGTTCTGTGCTGCAGTGTAAATGAGGTCTTCACTCTTCTGGGATGTTATATGGCGCAGGTCGGACAGCTCGACCCTTGAAAATGGGGCGGACAGCCTATGCTGACACGTCGGTAACTACCAAACTACGCCGCTAACATCCCAGAAGAGCGAAGACCTCAACCTACTTGGCTAATTTAATTCACTGCTTACTGATGTACGGGTAGTTGTTACTGCATGACCGACCGCAAACGAACAAAAGTTAATACATTAATCTGTGTACCTCTCCTGTACAATACGTGGTAAAAGCAGAGCACTTAACACTGGTGCGTCTGTAACAGGCCCCTGCCCATAGTATCACGGTGCGTCTGTAACAGGCCCCTGCCCATAGTATCACGGTGCGTCAGTAACAGGCCCCTGCCCCTAGTATCACGGTGCGTCAGTAACAGGCCCCTGTCCCTAGTATCACGGTGCGTCAGTAACAGGCCCCTGCCCATAGTATCACGGTGCGTCAGTAACAGGCCCCTGCCCCTAGTATCACGGTGCGTCAGTAAAAGGCCCCTGCCCATAGTATCACGGTGCGTCAGTAACAGGCCCCTGCCCATAGTATCACGGTGCGTCAGTAACAGGCCCCTGCCCCTAGTATCACGGTGCGTCAGTAA
>Ga0131853_10010857_pt1 | contig 16650 bp, 9 predicted proteins | sample TergutLab28metaG_FD_92764 | JGI IMG/M metagenome (GOLD analysis project Ga0131853, IMG submission 92764) | Labiotermes labralis P1 segment gut microbial communities from Petit-Saut dam, French Guiana - Lab288 P1 (version 2) (version 2) | ecosystem: Host-associated > Arthropoda: Insects >...
AGGTCTCAATAGCTTCATTTCTGCCGCCTCAATTCTTCGTCTCTGTGAGGCTGTCAAAGTCCAATTTTCTGACCCATATAAAAATGTAGGCAAAACTAGAGTGTTGTATAATTTCAAAATGGTGAGTTAATAATGCCAGCAAATGGCAGATGGGATTTAACTCGGCATTTAAAGGGTTAAATATCACAAATACTGGTGAGAAAGTTGTTGCTTAAGCCTGAATAATAATGAGATGCGGATTAAAATAACGTGTCCATACTTTTAAAATAAATGGGAGCCAAGTTCTTTGTGTACCTGATGATTTTCCTGCGGAAAAACGGATTATGTTCATATTTAGTATGCATAGCATGAAACAAACGCTCGGAATGGATACATTTCTGAGATACTGCACTATACCTTCATAATGTTTCTGTCATCACACTGAAGTGGTTTTAACTTTCGTACTTTTGTGTAACTAGTGAAGGCGATAATATGTGGCGCTAATTGTGAAAACTGACATCTCAATTTGTCAGTTAATATAATACGGCTAGTTTTATATGATAACCCTTGATATAAGTTGTAGGTACCGCCTGAAGGTGGCTGAACACATTAAGTCGAAACGTGTTGCTGCAACTGTAGTATTTAACTTTAATACGTAACTGTGTTGACGATTTATTATCACTAATAATATCATTTATAAACAATACAATAGGATAAACTGTACTCAATTTAACAACTCTTTGGTAAGAGAGCATCGAACTGTAGGTATAGGGTGAAAGGTAAAGCTGTCTCTACTTACGCCATAAAGGTATATAAGAGAGAAGAGGCGTAGTTCCACTCATTATTGATAACAAGGCTGAACGGTGGTTAGTGGTTAGCTTCAAGCCCCTGCTGCTTTTACCAGTGGAGAAAAACCCCAGTACCCATCGAATGTGAGGTTGCGTGGGCCGCACAGCCGGTCCGCACAAATTTGACCAGGCACAGGAAATGCAGTTTCTTGATTGTCCAGCCCATAACTTATTTTCTAGAACGACTTGGTTCTTCTGACCCCAGTACTGTTGCTGGGTAATTATAAATGACTGATTCGGAACGATGCGGAATAAAGATATTATGCCCTTATCCGAGAAACTGTCTCCGAATTCTGTCAGTCAGGCTGAGGAAAACTGTAGGCCACATCAGGCAGAAGAGCCGGTCTGTGGGCTTAGAACTGTAATTAATATTTCCAAGACAAGAAGCAGATATGCTACCCATTACAAAGCGACTTTTGCCACTGGATAAAATCTCGTGGTTTAGCTAATTAATTTCTTGGCGTCTCCTCGGTTTGTTTAGCTTTCTTGTGATATAATTTTCCTTTCCGTTTGTTTTTAGAAAGAGATCTTAGGATCGTGTTTTTATTTTTTACAGCTGAAAAGTGAAGTTGAAGAGAAGTGTGTTTTGTGCAGAGCTGATGCTGTTTTCGTAGTTGACTGCACAAATAATTGTACGTATTGGAGTGCAAGACTGCTGTGACATTTTCCTTTATGCTGATACGCTTGTATGGACCTTTGCTACAACACTTGTCGTCGGTATTGTTCAAATAAGAGACGTGAATGCTAACATGCACATGAAGCTGTACAACATCTAGAATGTACCGAAAGCAAAACGGTGGATGTTCATTCACCCCTCTTAACAATTGAGGTGCAGAATGTATGATGTATATTATGTTCAGGCTGTCAGGAATTTTTGCTTAAGTTCACCAGACACAAAAATTTTATTCCTCTGAAATTTCGGTGCTGGAGGATTGCCACTATCAAAGCCGCTGTAATTTTACTTCGCCTAATCTTGTCCTTCATATTAATGTTCAGTTAGTAATGAGTTAAAGAGGGCGTTCGTATTGACGCTTAAGACAGATTTACTGTTCTGCATTTGTGCAGGCACTTAAAGAGGAGGTGAAGAGGAAATATTAAAGATTACATTGTAAGGTTTATTGAATTTTACTCCTTTTTCACCCGTGATTGAAACACATATGGACGAATTCGTTTATTGTTGTTTCAGGAATAATAATAATAACTCATCACACCATTAATTTCAGTATTATTTTTTAATATTTTGGTTCGAAAGCACGAATGATGATGATTATGGTGAGAATAAAATAATATAAACGTACAAAAATATTTATCATGGGAAGTAACATGTTATGTACCATATATTCCAGCAACATTATGTACTTTAAAACATGTTTATTCAGATACGTAATTGTAAACACCCTGTAAAAAGACTATAATGATAATAATAATAAAATTCTTTTTTGTTACAGTGCTAATTCAACAGCCAAGTAGCTAGTAACAGATACAGCACAATTTAAAAACACAAATAACGCAGAAAGGTAAAAGGACATGTAAAACCCACTGAAAACAAATAAAACATTTACTTAAGTAGTTCATTAAGACGTCTTGTGATATAAAATTAAAAATAATATTAAATCTGAGTGCGAAACTTTGCTGTCCGAAGATATCAAAATCACTACAAACTAAATTTACCGCAGTGGCGCACCTGGCAGAAGGAAAACTGTTGAAGGATAGACTAAAACGAAAAATTGGGAAAAACAGTGATGATGATGTTGATGATGATGATGATAAAAGCAGGTATTTGCCCTTCAAACGGAAGGTTTTACTTGTTCTTGTTCTGTTACTGCCAGCCGATAATCTGGTACCCAACCTCAACAACTTCAGGAAAACGCCGTAAAATTAAATTACACTGATAAGGAACGCTGGTTATATCAGCCTAATTTGGGCATCCCTTAAAGTTTATGGGTTGCTTATGGGATAGTAGCATGATTTCATTAAGTTTCTGCTTCAAATTTATCTCCTCATCGCTTACAGTTTCCAACGTGCAAGATTAAATTCCCGGGTTAGTGGCGAGGTACTTGTGTTTTACACAATAACACGGTACATCAGGTCTCCGTACGGAGAAGTAAACTGTTAAATGCCCCAAGGGTCAACGGAATATGTAATATTCGTAGTTAATCAATACTCAATATGCTAGCCACGATGATGGTGTCATGTTTATATTTGTGCGGGCAAGGTGTGACTAACGTGCCAAGACAGTAGAAAACTTTAGCAATGAGCAAACGAAATCTTACATAAGAAAAAAATTATCTTTTCCGTAATTTATTCGTCTTTTAAAATATAGAGCTTTCAAAGTATGACTTTGCGAAAATGATATTAAAAGCGAGCAGTCCTACAACACTTACGTCGGGCTTACGTAGCGTCGTAAAATGAAAACCCTATTCACGTTAATGTAGAATTTCGATTACATATTGCACATTAGGAGTGTGCTTTAAATGACTCTTAAAATACGGTACAAAGACGGACAGATGTCTTCGTCTTCCTAAACAAAGATTTCTGGAATTTTGGACATTGTCCCCTGGAAAATTATCGCTTCCTACGGGGCCCATCAGAATGAAAACCTTTGTGTTAGATGATGGAAATATACCCAGTTTCCGAAGAGATATTTTAAAAAATTAAATTGATAGACGATGTCGTCTTCAGAAAAACAGAGACGAAACAAAGATATAGAAGTGCTGTTTTGATGTTTTGCTGACTGTGCATCTCAGTATAATGTTAACAACTGAACAACTTAATGCACAAATTACTGTTTTATAAGAAGTTTGTTATATCCCTCTACAGGTTTCCAACACTGTTGTGCTCATCATCAGGAAGTCAAATGGTATTATACAGCATCTGGTATCGTCACACTGAAGACCACTCATTTGTTCCAGTGTGACGATACCAGATGCTGTGTAATACAATTTGACCTCCTGATGATGAGCACAACAGTGCTATAAACGTTTAGAGGAATATAATAAACGTATTATAAAACAAGAATTTGTGCGTTGAGTTGGTCAATTGCTAAGATTATGGGAGTGCTGATTACATTATTCTAATATGTTTCATATTCCGTGCGTTAATTACACTTGTTGAATGTATAAACAAGCAAAATATGCTCTTTAATTTTACTATGTATTTTTATTTATAATATGTTCACCATTTATGCTTTTGTTGGTTGTTCATACGTTTTAAAAAGCTGATTACAGCTTTTAAAATGATTTTGGCACGAGAGTCACATTGTTTTGCTACGGAATTGCTCTTTTAGTTCCGGCCATGAAGATATTTGCATATTCTTTTTAAGATTAAGGCAGTTATAAATACGAAGTTTATTAAGGAAATTCCTGTTTCAAGAACAAATTATGTTGCGGATATTTCTATTTGCCATAAAGTCTATTAAGTCAGATGTCTCCATTTGGTGCCCCGTAATTACGCATTTGGCAGGACAATTCCATTTACTGTAAGTACGCCTAACGTAGTTACTTCTAAAATAGTTTTTTTTGGCATGGGGAGTGTAATTATTTTTCACATGATTTTTTACGGACTCTTAAGTGTGTGTTTATTCTGTAAACAAATGTAAATATTACAACATACTTAGCTTGTTGTGTGTTAATGTTCTTATGCAGTTAGTAGCCCTTATAGGATTATTCTTGATTTTATTTGTATAAGCTTTTTCGCATTACGTGAACATGAGTTGAAACTGGAACCATCGTCTTGTCTCGATTCGCTTACTCATGTTCTTGTTCTTGAAATAACTGGATTTCTAGACTTATGAAATTTGTTCCCTTATCTCATGCCAAAACTATTCTTTCTATTTGTTTCCCAAACGGTCTCTCTTCTTTGGTTATCCAATTATTATTGGAGTGATAACTGGCTAACTCCGTAACAACCATTCTTGAGAAGCTAACTGTTCCTTAGTTAGTCAAGGATCTCCCAGCATGTTACGAAACCGGAAGCTTCATTATCTTGTTCGCAAGAACTCGCCACTTGTCCTCATCCTGAGCAAAATCAATCCATTCCACCATCCGACATACTATTTTTCGAAGACCTATTTTAATAATACCCTCCCATCTACTCCTATATTTTCCATGTGATCTTCTTCCCTGAGATTTCCACATTAAAACCCTATATACATCTCTATTTTTTCCCTTACGTGACTCCTGACCTTTCCATTTTTCTTGATTTGTTTATCTGAATGTTTGTGCTGAGAAGCAGAGATTGTGAAGCTCCTCACTACGCAATCTCCCCCATTCCCCTGGTATGACCCAAATATCTACTTCGCTGCTAATTTTGGTAGTGTATTTATTCGCACTATTTTTATATGTTCTCTTGGTCCGTTTTCCTGACAGTTTCATATGCCTTCCACTCTGCCTTAACTCGTATCTTTCCATTGTGAGTGTATTCTTTTGTGGTCTAACTTTATACCTTCGCTTTTTTGTACCATTTGTAATTTTTTCCGAAGGTATTTAATTTTAAAATCATACTTCACTTTCAGAAAATGTAGGTGGTTAACTTCGAATGGTAATGTTGCTTCTTTATGCAAGAAGATGATACATTTTAAAACGAAATGAGAAGCGCGAATGGATAGCAACAGACGAGTGTGACCGAGATCTGGAAATAGAATATAATTACTGGTCGGAAAGATGTCCTAGACACAGGAAAGACTATGTATATTCGTAACTTAGGTCTCTATGACGCGCCTTCTCTGAAGAAGCAAATAAGTGTAAAGTAAAAATGTTATACCTGTCCTGGCCATCAAGACGTATAGAGGCATAGAGGTATAGCTCCAACCATTATTAACCTCAGTGCTATATGGAAAATGATTAACTTTACCATCCGCCCGGACAATTTACACAAGGCAGAGAACCCTGCTGACCATTGATTAGAAGGCTGAGTGGGCCCCCTAACATGTCCGGAGGTTTGCAGAGGACAAAAGTCTCTTGTCCCTGCCAGAATTGGAATCCGTGAGAGTCCACTCTTTAACCTAGTCACCACACCAACTACGCTATCCCGGCTTCTGCATATAAAATCATGCAGAAATGTGAAAACGCTTACGATTTGCACTAACACTTTTTGAAATTCTTTTACACTTTGCTGGCCTGTCAATGTGGAGGCCAAGTTTGCTCCAAGTTTCACTTTTCACATTTTGCTACAAACCAAATACCACTACATACCACCCAGTGAGAGCACGTCCACATGGTAAAATTTTGTTATCAGATTTTTCTATTTAACCACCCAAGGCTGGTCCTATATAAACAAACATTCAAAATAAAAAGTTCTGAGAGACGGCGTAATATAATGCATAGCAAGAGAAAGTGGCTTATTCGAAGACCCACGACGAAGGATTGCTTGGTTATTACAGAAGTCTTTCTTTCATTTCTGCCCTTTCGTTTTTAATGTGGTGCTGTGGATTTAAAGGAGCATCGTCATCGACTGCTATATGCTCTTTCTTAGAGCAAATTTGTATCTCCGATCATAGATAGCATTCAGCTACGAATAAATGTAGGTTTCATAATTTCATAAGTTATAATGCACTACTACTACTACTACTACTTCTTCTTCTTCTTATTTTACTACTACTTCTACTTGTACTGCTACTACTACTACTACTACTGCTACTACTACTGCTACTACTACTACTACTACTACTACTACTACTATCTCAATTCAGTGCTGTACAACGGCAAGAAAGTTACAGGCGAGCATTGAAAAGGAGACAAGATATGAACAATTCCGATAATATAGTACAAATACAGGGACAAATTTAACGCGAGACTGAGCATTGTATTGCGGGCGGTGTCGCCGGTCCCTACGCAGCAATTTATCCGTTCTAAGGCGCGCAGTGCGGCGCTGAAGAAGTCATTGTACTACACTAAGAACGGTAGATGATATGAGAATATTATCTTGTGCACAAAATAAGACTTGAAGAGTGTGGTGATGAGGAAAGCTTTTCATTATTAGTCATCGACAACGGCAATAGATTAAAAAATGGATTACGCACACGTGTTAAGAGATCAGTGCTCCTGCGGATTATATTTCCAGGAAAAACATATCTGCACGAGGCTCTAGCCTTGCACTGGGGCTGTCTGGAATAATTTAGGAAGAGTACACGTATGTAAGGAAAAGAAAAGATGAAACTTAGATGCAAAACACGTAGAAATGTGTGTGAAATATTAATAAGATTAGGTAAAAGAGCATTATATAGTATGCTTCCTGGGATAAAGCGATGTGTAGTATCACAGGTGTTTACCGAAGTTGCTGATAATATACTGCCACTTTACACAGAACACGACAATATAAAGACATTAGGGCTGAGTATTCTGCTAAACTTGCTATTGGCGAGACAGCAAGTTATCAAGTAGAAGCAGTTTTATGACGATTATGACAAGAATTCTGTAATAAGTGTGTATTTGACTGTTACATGCTTCTCGGTGCTTCCTTAACGATTGTGCATCAGCGGTTTGTGTGAAGAGGAGTACATTTCAAAGGCGTATGAAAAATCTTTTATTGTTGGGTTTTAAACTGTTTGAAAAAATGTGATTTTTTTAAGTAGACACTTCAATGGAAGAGAAGTGCTTCCGATTAAAATATCACTGCCAATCTTCTGCAGTAATAGACTTTGGGTAAGGAAACATTTCCTCTAGATACTTTGTATTACAAGGGATCGTGGCTAAGGAAATCAAAATGTGGCGCGTTTTCATGACTAACGGGATTTTGCTGGAGATTTATACAGGCTGTTCCGTCTAAGGTTTGCAAATTTCGGGATGTTATTACATGTTTCATTTCCAGTAAAAACGCTACACCAATAACAGCCCGGTTATCTAGCGCTATTGCACAACGAAAATTTTATTGTAACTACATGGCTATAACTAAAAAGTTTACCACACTTATCATTTATTTTCCTGCACGAATAAAAAGGAAGATATAGGTAAGATAACGTTGCTGAAGACATATATATGTCCATTGAGTCTTAATCAGTTGTACAGTACAACATGTGCCCTATAACACGACAAACAGAGCAGCAATCAAGTGCTGCCATACTCTACGTAAAATATCGAAAAAGAATTCGTGTCAGATAATACCACGAATGCAAGATAATTTTTTTTTCAGTATTACACAGTTAATTACTTTAGTTCCAAAATTTTCAGTTTTTAAAAGATAATATCAAAGGACTTCAATTTTTTACTTGTTACTGTTCTAAATGTCCTCCACCCTTTTGTACGAACAAAGCTGCATTTCTCAAAAGAGAATTCGTTCGCTTTCCCTTAATTTCATCCTTTCACCTTATGCGGTCAGCAAGACTCATGTTTTGCTGCAATCCTATGGTATCGTACAGGATCTTGAAATATTGAAATGCTCTTACCAGTGTAACTGTTGATAATGGGGCATATGACTGTATAACATTTCTGAATCAAAATGCCTCAATAACATCCTGAGATTTTGGCACATTTTAAGCAAAATCATCCTGTACCATTCCGAATTGCTTTTTCTTGATGAAATCTGGATTCAATCGTTTTCTGTAGTGGGTTGAGTCAGAATGAAGGTAAACGAGGAAAAACGCAGTGATACGAACTACGTAGAGCTATGTTCCATGTAGAAATGTTTTCAATATGTTGAGTAATTACTAAGTTAATAATATGTAAAAGACGTTAATCCTGCCTTTGTTTTGATCGAACTGCAAACTAAGGTGTCTCTCATATACATATTTCTATGTATTATATATATATATATATATCATACATAATTCGTGGATTACCTTTCTCCCTACTACTGGAGACCGTTATGTGCAGGTATTTGGGTGCTATTGACACTCAGGTATTCTTCGCTGGAGAATAATTTCTCATTACACTTTCGTGGGGTGGCTGTTTAGAATTCTGACAGTATTATTCGCTCACATTTTTTTTGCGTAAACTAAATGGCGAACCGCGTACACAGAAGCTAAGGTCGACATAATCGAAATTCTATAGCCATTAATGCCGTCTTTTAAACGCATATTAGACGTGTTTGCAAAATTGCTAAAAGCAACTATTAGCTTTGTCACATCCGTTCGTCTGTCTATCAGTTCGCATAGAACAACTCGGCTCCCACTGAAGGGATTTTCATGAAATTTAGCTTTTTCGACAATCTGCCGAGAAAATTACAATCTGACAAGAATAACGCGTATTTACACGAAGATCAAAATTCGTCTATGTTCATATCTCGCTCCGATCCTCGTAGAATGAGAAATGTTTTAGACAGAAGTTGTAGAGAAAAGCAAAACACATATTTCATGTTCAAAAACCCTTTTTCGGTAATCGTGCCGTTTATGAGGTAATGTGGAGAAATCTTGTTGGGCCGAAAAGGTCATAGATCACGATATGGCGCATATGCATTACATTTTGGATATCTAAGGCTACAGACTCAGAATATGTAATTTGATGTATGTTGGACCGTGCATCATTGTGATAACTGAAGAATAAGAACCAAGTAGATGCTACTTACTGTTTTATTGTACTTATTATACGCTCAACATGTTTCGGGCACTACTATGCCCATCATCAAGAGCTCGCTACTATAATGTTGATTACCACATTCGTCGTCTCGTTCTTGGTTTGCTGTAGGTTGGAGGTTAGGTGCGGGTAGGCTGGAGTGGTGTCCGGGTTGCAGGCTATGGCACTACTGCACTCGTGCCTGCAGCCCGGACACCACTCCAGCCTAACCGCACCTAACCTCCAACCTACAGCAAACCAAGAACGAAACGACAAATGTGGTAATCAACATTATAGTCGTGAGCTCGTGATGATGGGCATATTAGTGCCCGAAACATGTTGAGCCTATAAGAAGTACAATAAAACAGTAAGTAGCATCTAATTGGTTCTCATTCTTCAGTTATCAGAATATGTAATACGTTTTGCTTTGCACTGCAACAATGGTTACACGAAACTCCTCAATGTACTGTTGTTCGTACGTTTCTTGTCTTGTTTCTCCGCGATCTTACACCTGGTTTGGGGGCTTAATGAATAACAGTGCAACAGAATGTAAGAAAATCTGGGCTTCGAGTGTGGGCGACAACCGCTGTAAGGTGCCAGGACATACTCAGTCATCAGAGTATTTGTCTGGCCACCAGTATTCAGAAAGATTTTCGACTCTTGACTAAAATAATCTTAACACCAACACCAAATGACGATGACGATGATAATGATGATGATAATGTTGTTGATAACAAGAATGTAAAAGAACTGAAGTAGCACTTTGTTTCCCCCTACTACACGTCACATTCCTTTGTGTTCTTTGAGTGAAAATAATTTCCTTAGTTTTAAATTGAGTACTTAATTATCTCAGGGGTTGCTGGACGAACTGCACCCTGGGGTCGACTCAGCCCCTAACAGAAATTAGAAATAGGAATATTTCTTTGGTGTAAACGAGACCGGTGCCTGGGGTCGACAACCCTACCAATTTCATGTCCCGATTTTCTTGAAATCTAGGAGTCTCAATATCCTGGAATCCTCAGGGTCTCTCCAGGCCTGCACAGAGACTGCTTTGCTTATTTAGTAATCTATATGAATCAAATACCTTCTTGAGAAGGCAATAATCCCTTGCTTATTCGAGCAATACCCCGTTTATCTTTTCCTATAAGCCACAATCCTTTATTACGATATTCAAAAGACCCCACCACTGATCCCAATCCTGTGCCAGATGAATTGATTCCACACCATCACATATTATTTCTTCAGGATCCGTTTCAATGTCATCTTCCCGTCTACGCTTAGGTCTCTTTCCTTCAAATTTGCAAACTACAACTATGTATGCGATTATCCTCCCTGTAGCTCGTGCCATACGTCCCGCGTAGCTCATTATTCTTGGTTTCTATTGTCATGTAGTACTCCAGTGTGATAATTATTTTACGCACGCGTAACCTTATGTTTAACGAGCCATATTGATTAGGCGAGCGAATAACTCAGTTGGTACAGTGACTAGGCTAGGGGCTGCACATCCGAGGACTCTTGTTCCGTTTTCCGGTAGGGACAAAGATACTTCTATTTTATCTCAAGCAGCATAAACATCTCTGGGATTCCTTCAGGCTCCTAGACTATGACTACCAGGACTTTTTACCTGCGAGTAAAGCGGTCGGGGCGTGAGGCTGACAATTTACGTATATCTACTGGTGAAGCTAAAAATGAGTGGTTCTGTAGTTTTACTCATACAAATGCTTTCATGTTGCGGCGATTTTTTTTGTAGTGAACGTAGCCGAAGTCACCCTCGGCGCTTTGTAGAACTTCCTATGTTGTTTACACGTGAGACGCGACTTTGATTCCTCCGTCTCCCTGCTCGATTCATTACCATCGGCCCTGCTATATGGTTCTCTCAGCCAATTCTCTCTAAGTACTGCTCGATAGTGCGTGCCAGATCTAATATGCATAACGACATTGATTAGTTGGTAGTTTAGCAGAATTAACATCCAGCCCGCCCTGCTGATTTTACACTTGTGTGAAAATTACAGATCAACATTTCTCTCGCTTATGATTATTCAGGCACGTAACATAATGCAGAGCATACGTAGCTGTGCCATGTTTAGCGACTGCAACAGCACAACAACCTTTCGAATTATGTTGCAGTCTGATGTGCTATTAGCATGAACCATTTATCCATAAATCGGAGTGTGGTACCTCTGGAGCGAATTATGGGATCATATTTGAAAAGTCTGTTTAAAAATGGTTGTGTGTTGGCGACCGAGTGTTGATATTGTAGAATATGGCAAAGGTGAAAGAAGCTGACTTTTTGTTTTGAAAGAATGATTGCAAAGAAATTATGTACAGCGTGTTCGAGGACAAATAACAATATTGTTTCCCTCACCAATTTGAATAAATATTTATACAATGGCAAAAGTGAAATAAATGTGAATATAAATAACAACAGTGAAATAGTCTAAAAAAACACTGCGATTATCGGAGAGATAATTACAGCAGAATGTGCTGCTGTCGTTCATGTTTGTATTTCTTCTACAAAGTAGTCAGTTCGGCTAGAGTATAATTCCCGATTTCTTTGACCAGAGGCTTGGGGGTTGGAGGGGCAATGAGCAAAGATTTTGACTGTAAGTCGGTGAATGATAACTGGGATGAGTTCAGTGTTTAGAGCGTCGTGCAATTGGGAGAGGGACGGGCGGTGGTGGTACATACGGGATAATTACCGATAACTCGGAGATACTTGGATTGGATAACTTGGAGTCTGAGGTAGTTGGAGGGACACGTTGAACTGAAGACAAGAGCGGCGTGGGTTAGAATGGATCGAATGATTAATCTGTACAGGGTCAAATTTTTGGACTGAGTGAGCTCTGAATCTCGGGCAAGGAGTGAAGCTGGCTGTTAGAACACATAATAAACACGCAATGAGAAATCCTTTTGCGTAATTTTTGTGTTATGTCAAAATAAAAAGGGAATTGACTTGGCTGTAGTTGAAAAAGTATAGTCATACCAGAAAAGTTTCTTAATACACAAATTGTCACGTGTACAGACAGTAAGCCATTGTATATATACTTTCATTCACAAAACGAAAAAGATGTCAGCTTGAGACGAAATACTTAATAATCAAGGATATAATTCTAATTCGTTTAAATACTATGGTGTAATTACGTAATATTTATCTCTCTAATGTGTGTGTATTGAATTTGTTAAAACATAGATTAATGCCAAAGAAAACAATAATCTCAATCTAAATTTTCAGACGATGTTAAACTGGAACACATAATAAAATGTTTATAGACAAATATTTGTTTTATACGCTTCCTATTCAAAATTATCTAAAAAACGAAAATGATTTGTAATCAGTGCTTTTGAACTTTGCTTTAGAAAATGCCAGGATGAAGGCTGAAGAAAATCGGAAGAGACTGCCACTGAATAAAACACATCAGCTCCTGGTTTGTGCTGATTACAATCATTTAATGGACTAAAATGCTGTAAAGGAAAACACTTATGCTTAACTTGTCGTTAGTAAAGATGTTTATCTAGAAGTGATTATTGAAAAAAGTCGCACGAGTTCATGTACGTTCGCTGAATGCATGACAAAATCTTATCATAATTATAACAAATAATAACTTATTTGAAAATACGACAATTTTCAAATATTTGGAAAGTACACTAACAAATGAAAAGTGCATTCATGAAGACTTCAAAAGCAGACTAAATTCAAGGAATGCTTGACACGAGTCGGTCCAGATTACTTAGTCTTCCAATTTGCTATCTAACAAAATAAAAATGAAATTACACAGAATTATAATTTAGCATGTTTTTTTAAATGGATAAGAATTTTGTCTGTGACAATGAGGGCAGAATACAACTTTAGGATGTTTGAGGGTAGGATACTGAGGAATAAATGGTGGTTAAGAGGGACACAGTAACAGAAAACTGGAGAAACTACGTAACGAGGAGCTGCATGGTTTGATTCCTCAGCCGATAATATTAATATGAAGAAATCAAGGAGAAAGAAATTGGCGGATTTTCTCGTAGGTATTTTGGAGGTGATAAATTAATAGAGATTTTGGTTGGGAAAATTTGAGGGAAGGAGGGTACTTTGTAGACTTAGGTGTAGAGGGAATGGTAACATTAAAATTGAGCTTCAAGAAATAGGATTGGGTGACGCGGTACGGATTAATCTGGTTCAGGATAGGGAGAAGATGCGGGCTGCTGTGAACACGGCAATGAACTTTCGGGTTCCATAAGATACATTCATTTCTTGACTAGACGGGAATCTATTAGGTTATCAAGAATGCCCCTGCTCCTTTGGGTTATTCAGTTAATTGTTTCATATTTTATGTATCTCTTGTTCTGGTCATTGTGCATCTTATGGAGCTCCTTCAAACTCAACTTTTCTTAAGTTGGATCTCATTTAGTTATCAGGCCCAAAGTTCCCTACTGCACTGTGATACGATTATGCAATGTTAACCAACAAAATACACTATTTAAATTAATGTTTCAATTCAATTCTTCTTGTCTTCAACGTTTCGAAAATCGTATGTTCATCATAAGGAAGACTATATATTACATGCAGCCTTATATGGTATGTTTTCCATGCGTTCATGCAAGCAGTCTAGCAGGTTGGAGGATGTTCTCGATCAACCTGATAGACTGCTTGCATGAATGCATGGAAAACATACCGTATAAGGCTGCATGTACAATATAGTCTTCCTTATGATGGACATAAGTTTTTCGTAACATGTAGAAGAGAAGAAAAGTTGAATTAAAATATTAATTTAAAAAGTGAATTTTGTTGTTTAGCATTACGTAATTAAACCTAGTTAACTCTGTAGAGGGAGTTTAGCCTTCGTTATTGGCTGGCTTGTATCGCTTGTACTGATACGGACTGAGCAATTTACAGCTGACCTTGGTAATTATTTGCGCTGGGTGAAACGTCCTCTCCCTTTTTTGTGTCCAGTAACCGATGTATACCAATTTAATATACATTGGCATGAAGTGCAGTCGTGTGTTTGTTTGGGTGCGATATTATATAGATGTTTTGTGTACTATTCTATGTGGTTAGGTCTATACATAAATTTGACTTCAGGCTTGTTATAAAGAAAACAGCTAACAAGTAGCGATCAGGAGAAAGGCTATGCAGTGAGAGTGACCCTGTGTTTGACAGGATCTGTATGTTTCCTCCCGGCCGTTGTCTGACTGTTAAAGGAAAGTACAAGAAGACGGAGAAATCCAGTTTCCTAAACGATGGTTTGGAAGAAACTTAAGACAGTGAATACTGTCTAAAGGGAAAGAACGCGTTCTTTTAGTTAAAGCTGTAAAAACGAAAGTGCGAACCTAATCTTTCGCAGTTACGTAATGTTATTAGCGTCATTAAATAAGATGCGTTACAGTAATCCGTGTAATTTGTAAGCAGTGTTGAAACAAATGACTGTGGAGTGGAAAGAGTAAACGTTCACAATAGAACAGGCCACGAAGGCCCAGAGGGGGAGTAGAGGTATAGCTATACTTTTTCTTCAAGTTCGGCGCTAGATGGGGATGGGTGTTTAACGCCTCGCCCCAGCCGTTTTACCCCCGGGAAACAGACCCGGTATCTATTTTACCGGAGGCTGGATAGGCCCCAGGGCCGGTTGGGACGGGTGCGAATAATCTGCCCCCTACCGGGATTCGATTCCCGTGCCTTCCAGCCCGTAACGAGACGCTATGCTGACTGAGCTATCCCGGCCCACAGAGGAAAGAAAGAGTATTAAGAAAAAAACTGCAAATAAAGATTCTGTTGTTTCTTCGACAGTTGAAGTCCGGAATTTAATAGAATATTGGGAGTTAACGTACATAACTAAAATACTAATTCATGTAGCACTCTTACAGCTACTCTTATTGAAACTATATTTCATGCCCATCATCACCTAGTCTGTCTTACGACAGGTCCACAGCAGCTTACAAAGCGAGTTATCCACACAGTGTGTTGTAGTTCTTCCTCTTTCTTTTGCCAATATCTTTTCGTTCTCTTAAGGTCATCCATTAGCTGTTTACATCTTCTTCCTCGTCTTCCCGTCACCTACATCTTTTCTTCCATCTGTCCCTCAATAACGTGTTTTCGAAGACAGTTCCTACGCAAGATGTGACCAATGGAATTAGCCTTCCTTAGTTCCTTTTATTGTATGCATGATATTCTTTTCCTCCATGACTGTTTGTAATTCTTCTTCATCTTTCACACGATCCGTCCAACTGATCTTCTCCATCCTTCTAGAGCACAAAATTTCAAAACTTTCCAGATGTTTCTGATCAACTCTCTGAAGTGTCAGATTTTCAGTATCATAAAGAGCTATGCTCTAAATTCAGCATTTCACTTGTTTCTTCCTTAAATTTAAATCCATTTCGATGGCGAAAAGTGTCTTCTTCTTGAACGCTGCTCTTTCTGGATTTAATTTTAGGTAATAGAAACTTGTATTCTTCAACCATACCATGCACTTTAGTTTATGCATTAAAATACAGGGTTAGTATGTAGGCTGGCATAAGAATAGATTTTATTCGAATTAGAATGTGTTAATACATTTCAAATTGTTATTATCATTGTTCTTTACTTCTCATTACTTGTGCCGAATCTGTAATTTGCCATTACACTGTTGAATAAGGAAGTGAATAAATGCATTATTATTATTATTGTCATCATTAACATAGTTACCATCATCATTTTTATCAATTTATTAATATTAGTATTAGTTGAAAGGAATTTTTGTCAACCTGGAATTTGTGGGATATAATTTACGTTTCGCGCTGTCATCACGCTCGTAATGATTGACTTATAAAGCAGTATTTCATAAAGTGGCCTACAAGAATGCCCATAATTTATTTATTGGTACAAAATTCCCTATTTTTGGCCGCTGTTTCCAATATTATCGCCACTATTATCGCTGCGAAAATCAACAGAATTAAGTAAACTTCTTCCACAAACCCCCAATTTTTTGTGTCAGGTAAACATTTTCTCACTTTTCGAAGATGATTTTATCATACATTGTTTAAAGACCCTGTGTTCAATCGCGCCTATGCTTGTATCAAATAACTGATTTATAAACCAGTCATATTTATAATACCGTTTGCATGAAATTGCACAGTATGGAGTTCTGGTGGCCTTCAGTTTGATAAGTTTTATATAAAATTTGTTCACGTCGGTCAGTTGTTTCACAAGGTGAATAGACGACACACGCAAATGTCCACACAGAAACACGTTGATCTTTATCTCAGTATTTAACCAACTTGATGCACAAAATTTGTTTCACAATAAGTTTTATTTCATGCCTCTACATGTTTCGAGCACATGTGCTCGAAACATGTAGAGGCATGAAATAAACTTATTG
>Ga0131853_10010859_pt1 | contig 16650 bp, 9 predicted proteins | sample TergutLab28metaG_FD_92764 | JGI IMG/M metagenome (GOLD analysis project Ga0131853, IMG submission 92764) | Labiotermes labralis P1 segment gut microbial communities from Petit-Saut dam, French Guiana - Lab288 P1 (version 2) (version 2) | ecosystem: Host-associated > Arthropoda: Insects >...
ACTCCATTTTTAGCTTCCCTTGAGCCTTGATTGCCTTTGCTTGGATCTTCTTTCCATTTCATGCTGATTGGTGTCTTTTTACATGCCCTTAATATATGTTTTATGGCCTTCACTTTTTTTTTTGCCATCAGTTCTTTCCCCATTGCATTCGTATGCTGACCGTGTTTTGTGAAGCCTCTTCTGTCCAAGTTAACCTTAATTAATTCTACATTTTCATGAACTTTCATTTGCTTCCATATTCTGCTGTTATACTTTTCCACCTCCCTATTTACACATGAGTTCTGTATTAAATCATATGTATGGGGGCCTTCCATTAGTATGATATTATTATGCTTGTTTGTCTCAACAAAACTCTGTATCCAGTTAATAGCTTGTTTTGTTTCATTTTTTTCCCACATCCTTCGAGCCTCCCCATACTACTACCACATCCTGTTTTGATAGCTGCTGTATATCTTTTTTTGCAGAGGTAATAATAGTATTTAACCCTGTACATGGATTTACGAATCCTTGGACCTTGAAATCTTCATCCAGGTTTGATTTTATTTCTGATGCAGACCCTCATGCATGGCTGTCACCAATTACTATGATCCTATGTTTCTCTTCCTTCTGTTGTTTGTTTTCTTCTTTGTCATATATCTATCTTCATTTCCCATTTTCAGCTCATGTGTCTTCATTGGTTCACATGCCATATGTTCATCTTGTCCCCTGTTTCTACCTGTTTCTAAGTAGTTCATACTGCTTTATTATTCCTGGAATTTGATAATATGAAGCATGATTTACAGTATTGGTTTTTTGTGTCCTCTTTTCACAATTTTCCACTGTTCTTCTGTAGAGGGCGAGATCATGTTTGATTCCAAAATTGGATTTAATATAGAGTCTTCTTTTCTTCTGCCAATTCTCTTACCAGCCACAACATTGGACCATTTTGTCTTTATGTGTAACTTCTCTGTTGGATCACACTGTATGTTCTTCATTTTCACAATACCACCATCACCCTGCTTCCCTGTTGATTCCATCCTGATACTCACTTCAATTATAAGCAATTCTATAATTAAATGAGCGGAACTTAGCTCTTTCAGGGCCTCTTGAAGTCGAGTTTCCAAATCAAAACACTTCTTACAACAGGAATCTTTGGGTAAGCTTTCAATATCGGATAAATTTTCCTCCATCACATTTACATGAACCGTTGCATCAGCTGTCTTTGCACAAGTATTTTTTAAGAGCAGCCACTGATATGTGTTTGTAAGATAGTATCACAGTAAATAGTTTAATTGGTTGATATATACAGTGACGAATCATGTATTGTGTGGGGACTTCCTGTGTTGTTCTTCAACTTGCTAGGACACATTAAGGCTGGTCTGTCTGCTGCTTGTCACTGGTGTGTAAAGGTGCATGTGTGCTTTCTCCCACAGAAGACACAATGCTGTTGTCCATCCTGCACCATTAGTTTGCATATCAGCACGTTTTACTTCAGGTGAGCAGGGTTTCATTTATGGTGCAACTAATGTAACAACAAATAGCAATAATTTTGTAATATCTCTTCTCTGATCCAGGGACACTCCCCAATGTGGGCCGCAATTGTATCGTCAATGTATCTGAGATTGTATGCTATGACATTATAAAGGAACTAATCCTGCAGTACAGCATTATGAAGGATTCCATACCATGCCACTTCACATCTGCTCTCATTGCAGGTATGACAATAGGTTACGGGTTATTCACATCCAAAACACAATGAAATGGTTCATCTTACTGTTTGCATAAAGTCACAAGCAGATATACACATAGTATGGTTGCTTGCCTTGTCAGTATCACAATTTAGGGTAGCTATTAATTGTAAGTAATAACTAATTCTCTAATAGAAATTAAAATATGTCCATGTCATGAAATGGGATTTAGGATTTAAATCGCATCTGAAAACTGTACCACTGTACTTGCACATCACTTTAACCCTACAATGACATTTGGGTGTAAATTCCAGCTTTTGCCTGGGTTGGGGCAGGGAGATGTGAAATTTATAGAAACCTTAAATGCAATAACTACTGTAGGTGCACCAAGGCTGGCAGCATGTGAGCAATTCAAGGCCCACATAGTATACTGAGGCCAGCACTGAAGGGATAGCAGCTGTAGCTGCCACACATACTGGTAGAGTAAATTTCACATCTGTGCGCATTCTCCATTAGGTCTCTGGTAGGACACAGAAATTAGTTTGGGTCTTGTAGCAGAAGCATTTAAATATTTAGCAGGATAATGCAGGCTACCCAACCTGCAGTATTTTACTGAATAAAACCAATGCTGCCCTTAATTATAGTAACTGTTGCTCTTAAGTTAATTCAATTAACAACTAATTATTTTCATTGTGCAACATCATATCATAAGCTAACTGGTAGCTTATCACAAGTGGGTGAAAGGAGTGAGTTAAGTAATGTGGAAGGTGTGAAGTGTGATTGGTAGTAAGCAGAATGTGTGTTTGACTTTCAGTAGTTAAAGTAAGCTTGATGCAATTATCATTACAGTACAAAATGCAAGTTAAGTGTGTGTCCAGTGTCTGATGGAGCTCCCTAAATGAGAATTGAGTTTTCCACATTATTTTAATTGAGACTTGATAATCCATGCCATGACTCAGGCATTTAGTCACAATTTTTCACCATAGAGGACCGGTTTCAATCCCGGCCTATTCTGTGTGGGATTTATGGTGGACAACATGGCAAGTACATAAGTTTTCACCTGTCATTATCATTCTGCCAGTGCTCCATGCTCACATGTTCACAATCTATCACTGATGCTATATATTCTTAGTATTTTACAATGTTTTTAAACAAGACCCTTCACTCTCTGAGACTATATTTTCTTATGCCACCTCCACACAACAAATTACATGCTTAACTGCCAACAGCATGCTTATATTTGTTTTACTAAACTACATATTTCAGCACTGCTGGTAGATTATCAGGATATGAACACATTATGAATATTACACAAAACAACAGTTATATATTTTATGTATAGGTTATAAGTTAAAGAAGAATCAAATAGAGATAGACCCTCTTACTGTGTTCCTGAGCACAATAGCTGTCACAATATCCTGGTGGAAAGCTGCCATATTCAAGAACACAATAAAAGGGACACGTTATGTATGATTTTGTGTGTGTGTGTTTTGGGGGTCTTTTATATTACAGAACTATGTAATACGTGGGTACAAATATTTTGAAGTTCTACACCGTCTCTCTCCAGCATTAAAAATGTAACTGTCAAGTAGCTTCCAAAATATTTGCAAGTACTTATGAAACTACATGAGGTTATGATCAAGATTATCTGTTTGATTCTCATCAACCTGAGGTGACAGATTCCTCCTCTGTTAAGACAATAGTGAAGCCATTGCTTTGGGTTCTCACGAGCATCATGATAAAATGGAGAAGCTACAATTATGTGCAGACTCTCAGAATGCACAAAACCAATTCAGTCATAAAATCAGATTGCTGGCGGGCAGATGGTAATGTTATTTAGTATGAGCACATTAGTTTGAAAAAGAACCTTTATTAAATTTAAGATGAATTTAACTGAGAAACACATAGTGTAGGCATACACATCACAGCATGTATAGCTACATTCATTAGAGAGAGGTGACTGAGCTGTTGCAAGTTTCATCATCTCCTTGTACACGCTAAATAGGGATCTGGCGGCCTGTGTAAGAGAGAAGTGAATCCCAACATCCTAGTTGTCCAGGCCGTAGCATAGTCACTATAGTGACTGAGCCTTTCAATTATTACAGCAAATATGAATCTCATGTTTGATAATAGAAGTGCAACTCACCTTTACTAAGATTTTAGAAAATAAATGTGAACTACATTTCAACCCAGGGTGGGGAAAAGAAAGGGAAATGTTGACAGTAGTACAAGTGGTCATATTTGAAATAAAAGCCCATGATACTGAGTGGTCAAGAAGTCTTAAGCTCATAGAAACATAGGTCAGTGCTAATATTGTGATAACATCTGTATTATGGTGGCAGCATATGGTGACTACTGAAAAGCAAGGAATCAAAATCTACAATTCCTTGTGCTTCGGACTTGTATTCGGAAGATTAATGTTTCATGTGTCAGTGAGAATGGTGGTTATACTGACTGAAATTTTGACTTGTTTCTGGTCCTAGAGCTGAAGATAAGGATATACTTTGCTAAAGCTGTACAAATAACTACCTTGGATATTGAGGATTATGGCATTTAAGACCTCACAAGATTCCTACCGTTGCGTTTGCTCCATACCCGCTACCCTTTGTCAACCAGGCAAAACCACACATCAGTAACAAATGTTACCACATGCATATCACTAGAAGTTTTTGTGAACAGAAAGGTTATATAGTTGGAGGGGAATACTGTTGAAGAGGGATATGGAGTGCATTGATCTACGTGACTTCTTTTTGAAGCCTTAGTGTGATGTAACTGTATTTACAGCAGTCCTCATATTACATCTAAATATAATGCAATCTACAAAGTAAAGTGTACTTTCATTATGTTATGGTGTATGTGTCTAATGGTCCATGCTACAGGATTCTGCACAACATTGGTTGCATCCCCTGTTGATGTGGTGAAGACACGCTACATGAATTCTGCACAAGGGGTGTACCGCAGTGCAGTAGAGTGTGCACTGCGCATGCTGGCTCAAGAGGGGCCTGCAGCTTTTTACAAGGGGTAAGTACATTTGGATACAGTGGTAACTTTGTTTACATGTAATGTATGGTTTTGTTTGAAGACTGCAGAATTCCATCTGCAGCTACAGTCCTGGGAATGCCACTTCATTACATTACTCCTGCCTGCCTAATTAGATACTATGCTATTATTCAGTCTTAGCCATTGAAATATCAATACTAAAACCTATATTAAATCCCATTTTAGTACACATTGGATTTCTGATTAAAAAAATGACATCTGGGCAGGTTTTTTGCCTGTCACTTCAGTTTCTCCCTGCAAGTATCACTCCATTAATGTTTCTTACTCATCTGCTATCAAGGACTGTTAAAACAGGATGTAGTAGCAAAGCAGTCCAGTCTCACCACACTGTTACAGCTGGTGCAATAGACTGCAGTACCAAGGGACCCAGTCTTGCTCTCCTGCTACAGCTTATACAGTAGGCTGCAGTACCAATGGACTCTTTCTGACTTTCGTTGTTACAGCTGATACAGTAGGCTGCAGTGCCAAGGGACTCATTGTTAGCCCACTGCTATGGCTATTACAATATGCTTTAGTAACAAGGGACTCCAGTCCCACTGCAGTGTTATAGCTGGCCCAATGGGCCGTGGTACTCAGGAACTAGTCACAAATTTAGTGCTGTATCTTACTATCTTGGCTATGATGTATGCCATCGAATATAAGCCTGTCCCACTTTCATCTACCACCACCTGTTATTAACCCCATATATTACTGATTAACTCTCAGAACCCAAAAATCGGTATGTAACATCAAAGCCTACCACTGGTCCTTCATTGTCACCAGGGAGAAGTAAGTCAGGCCTGCTCTCTTATTACTTACACACATTTACTGTGCAGTAAACTGGCAATTGAACACCATTGTTGAGTGGGTATGCAAATGTAGTTACTTTACTGACTGTCTTTTTTCCATTTTAAATCCTGTATCCTTCGAAATTTAATCTGTATAAGTAAATAAGTGTATTCTAATAACATTCAAATAATTTTAGGTCTCCCACATTCAGGTCCCTGTAGAGCCTGGCAATGATGACATTTTAATGTCCTGTGTTTATAATTTGTTAGTTTTTTAACCAAACTTCCACATCCCTTTATGGCCTAATGAAAAAAAACACACACACACACACACGCACACGCACACGCACACGCACTCTTTTATCCAGGATTACGTTATGTTAAAATTCAGTTATATTCAGGCACAGATAGTCAGTGATAGTGACATGCCATTAAATACAATTCAGTACAATCTTTAACCACGTCCAATTTTTTTTTCTCACCACTCATGGCAATTTTCCTAATGTTCACCTCAATACAAAGGTCCCATCATTTTTAGGTCTCCTAATACACCACCTCCCGTGAATTTTCTGCAAATGAAATGTTGAACACCAAGTTGCAGGTCCAGTTCATCAATACATCCTTGATTTCATTGCCACAACAAACTGAACTGTGAATGTAAGGGTATATAACATGTTACAGCTTTACTCCCTCGTTCTGTCGCCTGGTGTCATGGAATATTGTGATGTGGATCACGTATGAGCAGTTCAAGACTGCAGTTAGCAGCATGTGCCAGCAGCATAACTGACTTCACGCACAGTGTGTTTAATATCAAGCCAACAGAATAACTTGGATTATGTAATTAGACATTGTTGGTGACGTGCATGGTGGAACACAGACTAAAGTGGAGATGATACCAAATTCCATTAGAAGTAAATAATGTGATATTATTCATACAACTCTATTTTATTTTGTGGTAAATGGCAGTGCCATGACAACCTATTGTGATATTAGGTATTGTATATTTGTAAATAAATATTTCACTAATTGACATAATGAACACTAATTTTATTGAAAAAAATAATCACAGTGTATGTATTCTAGTGTGTTGTGTAATCTGTACAAATGTCCTGAAGTTCCGACTATGTTAAATGAAAATAAATGTATTTTTATTTTGTTGTAAAACTATGGTAATGAAGACCATTATCAAGAATAAGAATATACTATAACTGATGACCAGTACAGGCTCACTTTGTTCTTGTAAGATCACCAGCTCTGAACTTCCATCACCACCAAATCACAGCTTCTGATGTTATGTGCTGATCACTCTTTTGTTTGTGTTGCTACATGTATCAGCATTCTGTCAAGGGAATCTGAAATGACAAGGAAGGGGGAAAGATGTGAGGGGAAAAAGTCAAAGCAGCAGTATATGCCTGGAGAGTTTAAATAGAGGACTTGAAAAGTCACAGTAACGATAGGTTAAGTATCGTTGACAAGAACAACCTCTGATATTCATTCATTCGATTGGCATGTGCAGAATGCGTTGATTCCTTGCTGTTCTCAGGAGCTTCTTCCATTCCTCTCTGTTATGTACTTTCTCCTGCCCCCCTTCTCCACCAACTATTCTTCCATCCTCTCTCACCTTATCTTGCCATCTATTTCTTGGTCTACCTCTCAATCTTGTTGTTCCAAAATTCATATATAATACCCTTTTGGGAATTCTATTTTCTTTCATTCTCTGTACATGCCCAAGCCAACGTAATCTCTTTAACCTTACCGTCTCTATTATAGTATGTTTTCAACACTTGCATAAATTTCTTTAACCTCTCATATATTCAGCAATAAATGTGTTTCCCTGATAAGTTCCTTGGATCTATGCTTTTTTCAGTTAGAATCCAAGTTCCATGAAGCTATTTATGATTCCATTCTTGCTGCAAAATCTCACTTGTGACATAGTGTGTCCCACCTCAACACCTTGCTGTCACTTGTGAATTGGTTTATGCTGTGAGATATTCATTCTTTTGGGATATGGCACTGTGTCACTGGGTGACTGATGCCCAACATTTCCAGACAGCTTCGCGGATGACATATCAGACCACTATGCTGTCTTGAAGCACTGGGAACCAATCACCCAATGACACAATGCCAAATCTCAGAAGAAAAAACATCTCAACTGCATCACTGCAAAAGCTTAAAATCTCACATATTTTGTGCCATCTTGGTACGTGCTGGTGGATTAGCATCTCCATAATATAAATAAAAATGCATTCTGACAGAAATGTTTGACTTTACCAGTATTTGTGGAAGACCTTAGGCAGTCTATAATATTAACTTGTATTTTATAGCATTTACTACTTGTTTGTGGGGGAAACAAATGATACCACACAGTACGTAATTTAAGTAGCTCTACTATAGGCTGAGAACTATGATGCAGGAAAACGAGATCTGAAGAATCATTATTTTGGAATACAGTAATTGCTAGGGGCTTTATCTACATTTTGTGTACTAAGGCTATGGTTTTAGGTACTCTTCAACAGCAAGTGTAGTAGAGGTTGAGCTGCACCCAAACACCATGAACAGATCTCACTGTCTCTCTCTCTCAGCTGGCAGTGCTTACCTTTTATTCACAACCTGAAGTATTAAAAGCTGGTTCTGTCTATGGCCACAACAGTCCATATTGATATAATATTTCCCTTCACTGGCCCTAATAAAGGCTGGTTACTGCTGCATGTCAGTAGTAACCCTGAAAAGGGCTATTGTCTCATAGTTTCATATTCATTGTTCCTGTCAGTTCAAACACTTTCTCCCAGATTCCAGTACTTCTGAGTGACCACCATGTGTTCACCTGCCAATGTAATTTTGCCAAATCTCACACCACTCACTCCAACACTAAATATGGAGGCATGAAATGTTAGACACAGCATACAGATTAGGCAGTATCATAACCCAGAAGATCATAACCTGATAACTCATTGTCATGAGAATATGGCAGTGAGTATTATACAAGCCAAAATTGTTAGGGTTCAAAGGAACTCTTATTTTGTACCCTGTATGGTGAGCTGTTGCGGCCCCTTTTCAGTTTCAAATGCCTAAGTGTACAAGAGAAGTGGGTAAAATACAAAACCAATCTTCAACTTTGGAGCTAGGGTCTTGATTCTAAAAAGCAGATATCCTCCTTTTTCAAAAAGAGTAACTAATATGTCATCTTGTGCCATACAAAGTTGACATATGTGGATGAAGTTCAAAGACATCACTGCAGTTGTGTCTGTAAAATAAGAACTTTTTTAGCATTGTTTAATTGTGATTGCCAATTGTACTTAATCATATGTAAAAAACAAAGTGTTTTCTCAGTGAGCACCATTATAATCAGCTTATCATATGTTGTGTCTTTGTACAGTCATCACCAGGTAAATCCACTATGTAAAAGTAAAGGAGTACACAACAAATTGCATACTTCAGCATAACTCATAACCATGAAAACTGAAAAGAGGGAAACTACATGATACTCATCAGGCATACAAAGAAACCTGATTTAGTACAGAGTATAGCACACAAGTATATGCTGAAATGCAGGCATACATACGTGTCCAAAATGCAATATGGGAGTGTAAAGACATTATTTATAATAATTAAGCACATGGGCTATGTATGGAGAGATATTAAAAATCCAAAACAGCTCCTGACTACCCACACAACCGCTGATAGGGCCTCTTAATAAATATACATGAGAATCTTCAAATAATCTTATTGTTTTAGAAAACATGATTTAAACTGAACATTTTAAATAATGTTATAATACATTTAATAAAATATTCTGTTAATATCACTGATCCCAAGGTAAAATCAACAGTACTTGTTTTGGAAACATTTCCTTTTTGATAACGAACTTACCTGATGATGACTGTATACAAAGATGAAACATGTGGTCAGTCAATTTACATTTTACACTAAAGATTACAGTTGTGTTCAATGAGAATGCATTACCTTTCTTGTATATACCTTTACCACTAATGTTTCTTGAATGTATAAGAAACTTGTAATCTGGCTGTCCTATTAAGAGCCTTGTCATATTTGCCTGGGGGTTGTGAACAGAAGCACAAGGAGTCTAAAGAAAAGAGGGGAAGTGAAATTAATTTCTGGGAGGTAAAAATTCAAATAAACCATGTGTATATATATATATATATATATATTGATCCTTAATGTTTATCCTGTTTTAACTAAAACTGTCCACAGGATTGTTTTAATATATAACCTGAAATGCTGGAGGTGAGATAGCGGTATCAAGTCATACATAGAACTGATTTTCCATTTTTCCAGCTTGATCCAGAATTCAATTTAATTACTAATGAACTTCAAACAGGTTCTAATGGCAACCAATTCTGCAGCACAGATATTCATACTAAATAGAGACAGAATTCTTCTGTACACAGACACCGTATTAAAAAAAAAGTGAGTACAATTCTGTTTCTTATGTACAGATTTTTTTTTTTAATATGAACTGGTTTTGAGAGGCTAGTGGGGTTTCAAGTAACATTTTTCCAAAGCACTTCTATGTCATTAATACAAACAAAATTAGTTTTGATTGACAATGAGCCTACTAAATTTAATCAGTCATTCAGCAGTTTTGGAGATGAAACACATAAATAAATGGACTTTACATGTCCATTATACTTTATTTTCATGGATTTCAAGATACATAATTCTGAAATCAGGTACAAAATACAGGTTATGCAAACTTAATTCTCTGACATCTGTTGCAAACAACCTATTTGACCTTTTTGAGATGTACTGAACTAATAATAAAAATGAAAGCATGATAAATTGTATTAAATTTAATACATGGTTTACTTAATATAATGTCTGTCCAAAATTAGTAAGACCACAAATACATGAAGAACTGAATGCCTTTAACAATACCTCTCACAAATATTCACATTTACACAAGTGACACTCTATTTACTGTTAGTGTCATGAAATTGAAAAACAGAAATACGAGCAACATAATAAGGGACAATGATAATACAAATGACATCTGGCTTAAACCAAAAACCCAAAGTCTAGTACTCATAGATTCTCTGCAAATGATATGTCCCATATAAGGCTCAGCAACAAACTCAGTGTACTAGAAGCTGATCAGCAGAGCCAAGGATTGTTGAAGCATAAGGACATGAAAATAAAATCACTTACAGTGGAATCAAACAGTCAGAAAAAAAGATATTGCTCTTTGGAAGCAGCCATGGGTGGGTATTGCATCCTTGCTTCAAAATCACTTGGGTACTGAATATGAAGTAATGAGTATTTTTAAGCCCAATGCACCTTTTGAAAATATTGTTGAAGATCTAGAGAATCTTGGGAAAGACCTTACCAAAAAAGACCATATTGTTATAGTGCGTGGGCCAGAAAACAGCCTGGAAAGAAATTATCATTACTCAATCGAAAAGGACCTCAATATCATTGCTAGGAGGGCAGATCACACTGTCAGATTTGTGAACCTTCTTAGAAGACATGATGAGTCGTGGATGAACAGGAAGGTGAGGAGTGTGAATCTACGACTCAATCGTGCCCTACTGGGGCATGGCATGTCCCACCTTAGTGTTATTGACACCACAACAATTGGAAGAGAAGAATATATGACCCATGGCCTGCATCTAAATTTGAGAGGCAAGAGGAAGCTTATGCTTCTCATCACAGATAAATTGGATGGGGGTCATGTATCGGGTGTGAGCAGTATTCCTGTCATCATCCATGCTAGAGCCGCTCCTTTTTTAGGATAAATACAAAATCGCACAGACATGTAAGACTTATTGATACTAACTATTGGAAATTCATAAACCATGATAAAAACGTAGATTCACCTAATTTGTTACACATCTTTCACCAAAACATTAGGGGACTAAGGAGCAAAAGTGAAGAACTAATACTTTCGTTTGAAATGGAGAATATAAATCTCCACGTACTGTGTCTTAGTGAGCATCACATGGAGGAACATAAACTGCTACATGTTACATTGTCAGGGTACACACTAGGATCTAGCTTTTCACATAAACATCTACAGAGGGGAAGTGTGTGCATCTTTGTTTGCAAAGACCTGAATTTTAATAAAACTGATATATCACATACCTGCGGAGAAAAGGATTTGGAAATTTGTGCGGAATAAGAAGCTACGTGAACTCTGGAGCCTCTATGGACATTTTGGAGAAAAGAAAAATTTCTTATTCTTTCCAAAAGACGACCCTTAATTCTAGACTGCCCAGCCAATAGGCCAGTCAACTTGTGCCTACGGACTGAGGTAACAAGAAATATGAATTGATCTAATTACATGACATTGCACCAGAGAAGGTAACTATCACAATGACTGAATTAACATTATCGCATGTTTAAGTACTTCTTGAAGAAATATTTTGCTTATGAAGTGCAGTAAAGAATATAATTTACCCCCTTACAAATTTTTCTTTCTTATGTCCTTCAAACAGTTCATTATCACAACAAACAGAAAACTTAAGCAAACATATGTACTGCCTAATCTTGCTACGTCTCATTCTGTAAATATTGCACCTTCAGGAAAGCTTCTCATTCCTCCACCATTCACAACAACATAGCATTCAACTGTCTGCAAGTGGGTATCGGTCACACCTCACATGTTTGCGTGTCTTCCATGTTGCTATTCCAAGTGTAGAGAATTAAAGTTTAAGGCATTGGGGTGCCCTCTAACGACATTATAACGGTCATACCGGGATTTGTGCAAACTGGTCAGATGGTTCAAATGTATAAATGCGAGAGACAGACACAAAAGGGGACACGAGCACCATGGTCTATTAAAATTATATTTTAGAAATATTTCCTTTCCAGAAAGTGAAGCATCAGGCTACCTAGATTTCCAAAACGCCTGTGCTTCCACTTGCCTTTCCTATTGAACCAGATGACCGATTTTTCAAGAAATATTAACTTCAAATATTTGAAGGTCACACCTAAGGCTATGTTTTAATTCCCACAAATCCCATAACATGGCGGAAACTCAAACATGTGAGATCTTATCGACACTAGCGCTATTTACGTTAGGGCCATAAATCGATGGTTAGGGACTTGGAATATTGTGTGTATGTTACGATAATGTGTTGCTAAAATACAGTCCGAGGAAATAATTCCTGTATACCAGTCGGAAGTATGATTCAACATGAGAGATGAAGTTTCAGTAAATGAAAGTACAGGAAAACAGGTCTACAGCACAGTTTGTGGAGTTTCGGACTGCCTGATTGACATCAAGTATGCCACATGAAGAGTTTGGTTTGTGGGACTTGTCTTTCAGCACTGTGCAGCACCCTTCATGCTAAGCTGCACAGGGATTTTCGACTCGTCCTGTACACAAAGTCTGGCTACAAAAACAGTTCTCACTTATGGTGTCAAAACCACAGAACAGCTATAAGGAAGTAGAAATGAATTAAGACATAAACAAATGAAAAGCAGCATAAAACATTTATCTCAGCGTGAAAGAAAAGATGTAGTCGTACTTGAGAGAATAATATTAATGTCAAAAAATGAGAATCGTGGTGTGTGTATTGGATTCAGCTAGTTTAGAATATAGTCAAATGTTAGGATTTGGCAAGGGTATAAACTTTTAGTTCCTAAAGTTCATGGAATGTCTTGTTTCGCATGTCGAAGAAAGACTGCACAGTGAAAGTATTTAGTTAAGACAATAGCCCATGGCTGTGTTTCTTAACGTGTTCCGAGGCTTATTGGTTTTAAAACTGATAAAAAAATTTTGGACTTTGATTGTTTTTAGTATTACAAATTTGTCAGCTCACCATTGCTTAAAGGTTTGAGAAGTATTGCAATATAAATTGGATTAATTGATTGTACGTGATCATTAGAGAAGTCTTGCATCTGTTGTATATTGTATCATGAATCTGCATGTAAGACCTTACATTCTACCTGAACTGTTTATCCATACTGTGTCCTTCTTATCAGTTTAAGTAGGATAGGTACTTGACAAATACGTGTTGTTGCAGAATTCAATGTTTCCTGTAGATCAAAAATAACATAACCAAATTGTTGACTATTTTTAATTTATTGCTGTATCTGACATTCTCTTATTAGCAGCATGTGAAGGTGCATCTGACCCTGTACATAATATGAAGATTAAGAGGGTGTGCCGTTATATCCCGAATGTCCTTTTGCTTGGTGCTAGATCGTTGTTGGTTTCCAGTTTGAAGCTCCGGCCGCTTTATCCCCCATGCCAGTTGAATAGTAAGCTCTTTGGGCTCATTATCCTCTTGGCATGATTTGGACAATAACAAAACCTCTTGTGTTCGTTAGGAATCGAAGCAAGTCTAAAGGGTTTTATTATTTTTCTGCTCCAAAAATTATAATAATATTTATTAACTGCAATTGGTTTGTCACCTGGTGGCAGTGGTTATTTTACATGTACACAAAATATGAAATTGGTTACTAATAAATTTAAGTCGGAAGGGCTACATGAGAAGCATGTAGTGGCAACTTGGATTCTTGGGAAACATCTCAGCATTTGCTTACAGACACAGGGAAACCAAGAAAAACCTGTGTCGAGGTGGTCGGTCGCAGGACCTTCCAAGTACTGACTTCTAGCCAGCAGTCCGGCATCTAAAGTAAAAACAGCAATAATCACATATTACAGCAAATACACATAAGATGACAACAATACACAAAGACAACTATAACAATACACACAAAACATCTTAAAATACAACACGTACAAAACTGTCATGCGAATGCGCCAAAGTGGTATTTTAACAAGTGCATTGCCTTTGTTTTCCAGTAACATGCTAACCCAGCAGCTGATACACGATTTAATCATTCCACATACCCATCAGAAACACGCAGCAGTAATGTACACTAGTTGCTGGGTGACGTGGCTGTAAGGGAAGTTACTGTACTTTTGCTGTTACAGAAACTCACACAACAACAGTTTAAATACATCAATGTAACATGCCAAATTAACAGTTGCACCTACTTAAAGGGCCATGTAAACGTTATCATTCTACACTGGATTCTGGAAATTTATAGTGTGGTAAACTTTTAAAGAATGCAAAACTTCATTTACCAACTTACCATTGTAACTAAATTCAGACAAACATACGATTAAATTTTTATAACCTTTTGACTTTCGTCCATGAGAAACCCTAAGCAGGCATGCAAAGCTGTGCATAAGTGATACTATCTATACAAATTGAACAGGTGTAAAATAATTTATCTCAGAGATTTCTAGTGAAAAGGGAAAGGGAGTCGTTGGTAAATAGGAGGTATGTATAGTTGAAGAATAAAAGACCAACTTGATGTCACTTGATATTTTATTTCACTTCTTATGTACTCAACATGTTTCGGATATTAATATATCCATCATCAGGAGCTTGTGACTGTGTTGTTGAACTACCACATCGGTCGTTTTGTTCTCGGTTCGTTGTGTTGGAGATTTGGTGCGGATGGGTTTGAGTGGTGTCCACATTGCGGGCTTCATTGTTAAAGGTCAAGATGGCAATTGCATGTACCTAAGGGGCCATATAAGCACTGTCTTTCAACACTTCGTCCTGGAATTTTATAGAGTGGTAGATATTTAAAGAATGTTTATATTTTTATATAACTTCCCATTTGAATAAATTTAATTTAACAACAGAATTTACTGTCTTTATTCTTTTTCACTTCGACACTTAAAAGAACTTAAGCTGGCATACAAACCTGGACGAGAGTGATAACAGATATAAAAATTAAAAATAACTTATAGAGTTTACCCCAGAGATTTCTAGGATAAAGAGCATAACTGGTATATAAGTATATATCAAACATCCAGCTACTGGAAGAAAGGAAATTTCACAGTTCCCTGTAAAATTGAATAATAACACGGGCAGTGAGCCAATGTCCTCGTGGCCTGCATATAATATTTACTGCAAACATGCCTAAGTTCATTCATGACAAAGTGGAATACCGGGGATCGCCACGCTGCCTACAGTCAAATGAAAGTGCATGAGTGAACAGTGAGGAATTCAGTCGAATACAGCAGCTGCTGTATTTACATAACTGAAAAGTTTTTAGTAAGATAAGGGATGGCAGGCTTATTGTGTAACGTCTGTCACGAAGAAACCAATTTGCAGAATACTGCATTTGTGTCTGTGTCAGTTTGTTAAAAAGAAATAACCCCTTATATTTCTTACATGTTTCGTTGCTTTTTTCTCTACTTATATGTAATAAATTCTTCAAATTCAGTTTGAGGGGGTTTTTTTTTGTGAAAGACACTTTATTTTACTTTGTGTGAATTATGTTCAAATATACAGTCCACAGGTTATGTTACCCTGCAAATTATTTTAATTATCCTTGAAATATCAGGCTGATCGCTTCGTAATAACTCGTAAATTGTCATGGAGATCTAACCTACAGCTTAGTGCGTGTCATCCTTAAGAAAATTATCAACTATCCCCCAATACTAGACCTGGTGCTTATTGGCCTCGAGTTAACTTGTTCTACTGCAGGAACTTCACATGTATACTGACAATTATATGAGCAGATTGAACAGAGTGTGGTTTGCTGAACACCAAAATTCACCACTTTCAAACAAATGTACAAAATATTCCATTCTTCTGGCATATGACACGGTGTCAGTACATAATATTCTGCTGACATTTTATGACCACTAAATTGTCCGAAAAATTAGGAACAGAGTGTTGAGTGAAGTGGCGTCATATTCCAAAGGAAAGGAAGCCTCACATACACTGCCACGGAAATACAAAAATTTTCAAATTTCTCCCAATCTTAAAATATATAACTGCCCACTTCGTTTCATGCACTAATGAGTCTCACCTGCACCCGGCAACTGTTCGGTAAGAAAGTCGGGCGGGTGACGGCCTGTCCTGAGTGAGATTGTCCTCCGTTCTGGAAAATGTTGAGACTGTGATTCCAATTAGGTCATGACGGACATTGTAGGTTTCTTCTAATTTCATTCATCACTCATCAACTAACCATTCGATATTATACAGTCTAAACTTTTAGCAGAGTCGCTATATAAAACACAAATAAGCAAATTCATATGCACACTTACCGTAGCCCAAAATACTAACACAATTTCAGCAATGCTTCTCAGTTAATAAATGGAGCCCAACATTCCAAATTCTTTGTGTTCTTTATAACTCGAATTAAGAATTGGAGGCATGTGA
>Ga0131853_10010860_pt1 | contig 16649 bp, 9 predicted proteins | sample TergutLab28metaG_FD_92764 | JGI IMG/M metagenome (GOLD analysis project Ga0131853, IMG submission 92764) | Labiotermes labralis P1 segment gut microbial communities from Petit-Saut dam, French Guiana - Lab288 P1 (version 2) (version 2) | ecosystem: Host-associated > Arthropoda: Insects >...
CACACACACACACACACACGCATGGATTTAATTTGATCTTTACTTTCCTCTCCTGGCTAATGAATGAATGAAGAGCCTCTTTGAAAGCACAAATGATTGTGAACAGTTCCTTTAAAAATATAAGTGGTCACAATTAAATTGAGAAATTAACCTGATGATATAAGGGTGGAAATATGTCTCTGATTTGCTTCTTGTCACACATGTCGAGGTATTGGGAAGTTGGTGGCGGAGTAGTAGTGGCCACCTTCTGCATCACATTCTTATATTTATTATAATTAATATACTTATATTGACATTCTTCATTGCATTTACAGTATAATCTTTGTCACTTAAGAGCTTAATGTGAAATTCTGACAACAATCATGTTGTCACTTTGCTCCCAGCCCATGAAATATTCTGAGGTTTTTAAACTAGTGATTGCGCAAAACTGGTTGCTAATGACTGCTGTATACATTAGAGAATGAAAATTTCTGAAAATAAGAAACCTATAAAGTATTTACACTAACTGAAAATCTTTAAGGATGAAACCATAATGCTACTGCTATAGTTACAATTAACATGGCACATGAAACCACAAAGTGTCACTGGATATTGACAGAAAAGTGGGTTATGTTACCCCTGTGCTTAAAAAAACATACTGCAATTACATAATGGGAAAGGGTAAGTGCCTCAACAGAAGATGTACTGCTTTACTCTCAACTATCTGGACAACACAGTTTGTGCACCAGCTGTTTTACTGACAGCCACCTTATTACACGTTTCTCATGTATTTCAGAATATCTGTACCTGATCCTGCCCACTTGTTTGTTCTAAGGACAGAGATTTGCGATACAGACTGCCCTTCTTCTGCAGGCCAGCAGTACTTCGAGCAAGAGGCTTGGACTGCAACGAGGAGTCTGGTGGGTTGTCAGATTCCGTGGAAGCAGCTCTAAGAGACACAGTAAGAATACTGAATTAATTCTGTACTATCCTAAAGGTATAAGAATGTAACAAAAGCTTTTCCTCTTCACATTCAACTATATATTTATCACAATGATATTTCAGAGACTTGTGATTATGAATGATTGTTAACATAAATTATAAAATTCCAGTATAATGTAAATGCAGTTGTTTGCAAGCATATGTTTTAAGCTGTACCTTTAACTTAAATTTTACTTTATATTATAGTCTTTGATTAGCTGCCCAACAATAATGGTCCATTGCAAAATGTGATATTGCAGATGACTGTAAGAGTCATAACAGTTTGGTAGATACAAGGCAGCAAATCAGACCTACACTGGGAAAATTAATTGGGGAATACCCACTGACTACTCCATTAAATACAATATTTCACAATTAGACGAAGATGGGGATTTCAGGTTAGCTGAGGAACTGTTAGCTTCTCAAGAAGGAATCTGATCCATGCAATTAGTTACATTTTACAATTACATCACCAAAAAGCTTTAGTATTATTTTAAATACCAAACTGAATGTCCACCATGATGTTGGAATTCTAAGTGATTACATTAGCATCTTTAGAGATCAAGTGTCAACTTTCCATGTTTTCGGAGAAGTATGTACAATGCTGTCATCAAAGCACTGAACAGTTTACCATGAAGACTCACGAAGATTCACAAATCTGATGAATGCAAAGGTTCAACTTAAAGCAGAATTAAGATGATACTTAAATACACATCCTTATATTCTGCTGATAAACTTTACATGTTCAAAAATGATTCCTAAACTTTTTATCAACTGCATATAATGAATTTGTTGTAACATTTGAATTCTATATGTGAAATACTTAAAATATATTTCTGTTATATATTTTGTATTGTCAGTCTGACTAAATTTTGGATCCACAAAATGTATAACGTATGTACATGTACGTAAGCATGCAAAAACTTATCTGTAACACTATCACACAATTTTGACTAATAACATCAGCCTCAGAAATTCAGTGTTATCACTGATTCCAACCTATATACAAGCATCAAATGTCAACTGCCTTGACTTCCTTCTGCCACAGACACTCAGGACTGTATAGGAACTTTAGAGTCTCACTGTATGCTGCTTACATGTATAATATCCATGGGTACAAAGAAACTGTACAACACGGTAAAATGAAGTGCACCCTATTGTGGTTACCCACATCCTTAAACAGGTGATAACACAAAGTATTTGTTTTGTGTTTATACAGACCTTCTCAATCCTAATGCTCTCTTGGCTCGTTCTCTATCCCGTTCTTCTTCACTGAGCCTCTGGAAATGCCGTAGCTCTTCTGTAACTTCAGACAGCCTTTGAACAGTTGACTGTAGCTGAATTTTTCGGTCTACTGAAGATTCTGAAATAAAAAGCCAGTACATAAGGTAAACCTCATATATTTCGAGAACTAAGGCAAAGCAAGACTTTCAGCACAAAAACAACTCATTTAAGAGTTAATTATAAAGGCACAAAATAGGAATTTATGCCTAATGCTTTCTTTACCTTTCTGGAAATCCTTCCGTTGTAACTGTGGAGAGGATTCTCTTGATGATTCTCGAGACTTTGGACCCTGAAAAAAATAGTTTTAATAACTCGTAAGTCACAGAAATTGATGTATATGATTCTGCCAATAATGATAAAAAACTGTAACTTAAAATACAGATCACTTATACACAATTTGTATAACACATTTTTCAACACGGGTCAATTTTAAATGCAGTATGGCACATTATCAGGTTGCATAAATGCACACATGTGCACATATGGGGGAGAGAGAGAGGAAAAAAAGAGGGCGTGCATGCACACACACACACGCGCGCACACACACACACACACACACACACACATATGCAGAACCACTCAGAGTTAGAATACTGAATTAAAATAATATGAATATCAATTTTTCAGCACAAGTTATTCTCTAATTTATATAAAAATATTATTTTATACATTAATTTTATTGTGTTACAGTAGAAAATGAGCCCATGTAATGCAGTATTGCATATTACTAGGAGAACACTCTGATATATAAATTAACCGTTCTGTGCCAGAATTAAATGCCTGGGGTAATACGAGAGTGACAGGAAATTAAATGGCTGTACAATGTGCTGAACCCTTAACGCAATAGGGTGAAGTTGTGAAATAATAAACTATGTAATGATTAAAAACATACATACTTTTTAGATGTTGTACAATATGTATGTTGAGCATTTTTATCCCACATTTCCCTATTCCAGAATGTGTCAAAGAACATAATTTACACTGCAGTGGTATTCAGTGGAGGTCATGATTTACACAAACAAGAGTTACGTTCTGAAGATGTAAAACAGACTATATAAAACATTGTATGTTAAGGTACCAGTACCTTTCCCCACACTAAACATAAATTAACTCTAATACTAAATTTCAGTTCAATACCTTTAGTCTCTTGGGCGCGACTGGTACTGGCTGGGATGATGATGAAGTTGATGATAAATCTGGTTTTGAATTCTGAAGGAATAATTCGGGTGCTAGGCGCATTAGTTCATCCACCTGGAATGTAATATCTACCAGTGAACCTGACTTGTAACTATTATAAACTTCTAAACTTACAAGGGGAAGGAACATTCCCTTTATGCCCAGCACCTGCGGAGAGATAGAATTTACAAGCACAGAAACCATTTTTCTCAAATATATTGTTAAAAGTGAAAGCTTATTCATTTGGTTTGACTTGTAGATTGTCTGTTTTAAATCAAATTGTCTGCATGTTATGATGAAAAGTATGCCAAAAATAAATATGTGCTGGCACTGTTTTAAAAGAATGGAAACTCATTTTGGCTTACAACTGGTATTCATGATATAACTACAAGAACAATGTTCTCATGCTGAAGTAACAAAAAATAATAGAAATGATTATATTTATGTATAAAAGATACATAACTGACACTAACCAGACTGGAGTAGTATCATATAATCCCATATACTTACAAGTAAAAGGACACAATTAAAACAAGTTACCTGCTCCAGTAATATGTTGATTCTCCTCTCTTCATCTTGTTCAGCTCGTCTCTTGCCTGTTGCCATCTGTCTAAGTTCTTCACGTTCCCTCTCATAACGCTCCTTCTCTCGACGCAACTTTTCATTGGTTGTTCGCAGCTTTGCATGAGCATCACGAAGCTCCAGCAGGTCACACTGGAACTGTAACAGTATGGAATACATTACAATAATTTTCTATGGAAAAGTACTCGTTATTAAGTTCTGTTCATCTCAAAAACAATTCCTTGTCCCTAGCACACCTCAAATAGTATGCTATACAAACATAAGTTTTCCCTCTGTGTAAATAAGGACCATGTATCACATAACTTTGGTCATTCTTGACTTCAGCAATAGATGGAGGTGAGTGGTCAGATTCAAGCCCTGGCTACTGTACCCCTGGGAAAAGAGCTGCTACTAATCACTGGATAAGGATCTGGGTTGGCCCCAGAGTTAGTCTGGACACTGTGGTGAAGGGAAACAGTCTCTTGCTCCTACTGGGAATTTACATAAGATGTATCGCTTGTACAACATTCAGCCTAGTCACAATACCAACTAAGCTACTTGAGAAAGAATGTAAAACCGTGAAACTATTTTATGCAGATGTACTCTAATTTTCATGATAGTTGTGTTCCCAGAAAAGGATATGAACATAAAAATAAAGACTATGCCATTACAATACACTATTCTTATGTTTCTAACCCATTTAAGTATACTTAAGAATATTATGTTTAATACTGCTTTAGTCTGAAAAATATATACATGAGAATTTCAGTTGTTATATTTAGTGAGCATTCCAATCCATTATTTTGAATCTGCTTTATCAAACACGTCTGTAATTCGTAAGTTTTGCAAAATAAATCTGACAACCGTATGGGTACAATTCCGCAGTTCTTTATTTCCTGAACATTTTGTACAATTATACCCACCTTGAAGATGGCTATACAGAAAAACATAAAATGTCTCAAAGGTTTAACATTACGCTCACTGCATGAGTCAGCACATTCCTTGAAACACTGAAAAAGTAAACTGGCTTTTTAGAAAATTTTCTTCCTTTATTAAACATACGGATTCGCCATCTAGTTCAAAAAAGTGTTCCATTCAAACTTTACCACCTTTACACTGAATAAGTCAAGTCAAAGGCAACATTATTAAAACCTATTCAATTTTACCCTCTCATTTACAGCTTGGCCTCCTTTCAGATATTTCACATAATTATAGGCAGCATCATACAAATATTTCCTGATCTATCACAGTTGTTCCATGAATCTGAAAGTATGAGAATTACTGTGACACACTCTACGGTATTGTAAGTCTGACCTCTGTAACTTTCTTCTTGTTTTCTTCTTGTTCTTCTTCTGTTGACTTCTTGAGTTGGTCAAGGCGTCGTTTTGCTTCCAGCCGCTCCTTGTCTCTTTCTCGCTCCACCTGGTAACAAAAAATAAGGGTACTCAGTGTTCATAGAGCACTGCAACTGCCTGAACAGAAGATAACATTTTCAGATAGAGTAAACTAGGGATCCAAAAATTTTCCAAAAATCTAGAACCCACCTCTAAATTCTGAGCAGCAGAAGAGACACACACAACAAGTTCCATACTGAGAACACACAATTCTGGTGTAATCTGTGTACCTCACTGTTATTTGATGCTTTCTCCAGGGTTCATGAGAATTTATACACAGTTTTGTATGTAAGAAGGAAGAGTAGAGCTATACCTCTACCCACCCTCTGGGCCACACCGAGCCTGTAACAGGATCACTTTACCTTTTGTATGTAAGGAAAAAACTACTACAATTACACAGAAAATATTATGCACCATCAAAAAAAATGTTTGCACCCTGAAATTTTACACACCCCAGTTTAAATAATACATATGATGAGAGGTGATGCCTAAACTCTAGCCATACGGGGGACTTGACAAAGTGTGTTAGTGATCAAATCAGTATTATGTAGTGAAAGTTAACCCTGCTGAAGTCCCACACTAAAGAACAGCCATTCACAGTAAACAGACTTGAGTGGTAAGCTTGATGCTCTGGTCACTACACTCTGGAAAAGAACCCACAGCATCCCTGCACAGAAGGTTATGTAAACATCAGAGCTGGTCATGATGTGATAGTCAAGGAAATAATCCCACTTCTACTATTAATCGGGGACTGTGGTAGCACAGTGGTTAAGACACTGCGCTACAAATTGGAAGGTCGCTGGTTCGATCCCAGCTGGTGTTATTGGAATTTTTCATGGACATAAAATCCTTCTGATCGTACTATGGCCCTGGGGTCAACTCAGCTTCTAACAGAAATGAGTACAAGGAGCTTTTCCTGGGGGTAAAGGCGGCCGGTGCGTAAGGCTGACAACCTTACCATCATCCTGTGCCGTTGTCATGAAATCTGGGAACCTTAACTTCCTGGAATCCTCTGGACAACTCCAGGCCTGTAACAGGACTGCTTTACTTTTACTATTAATCAAAACCGTGCTGCCCAGCATGGTGTACTTTTTAAAAGTGTTTGGTTTAATGTATAGATGCTTCTTCTTCTGTCACAGTGCTTTTGCCTCTTTCTGGGCCATGGCTTCCCTGCTGCTGGGTTTTGGTGCAATTGAGTTTTTATGAGGTATGTCAGCTCCACACCCATTCTCCAACCTGGACAACCTAGGTATCCCTTTGTCCAACGCCCTGCTCAAAACCTGTCTGGCATTGGTGGCCATACCAGCAACTCAGCTCTTGCTGGCAGAGCTTTTAACTTCAGTGATGAATGAAAACATCCTCACCGGACTAAATATGCCTTCAACATGGGTGGGGGTTACCATTGAGAGAATATACATATGCAGTTCTTGTATATACTAACCTCAAACAATGTTTGACGGAGATCTCTGGCCAATGTAGACGTCTCCTGAAGAAGTCGATGTTGTTCTTCACGCTCCTTCTGCCATGCTAGTTCCATTCGTGTGCGCATCCCAGGAATCTTGGTACGTCCACTGCTTATGATACGATCCTCCTCAAGCTGTGACAATTGAAGAATGTAATGACTATTTCAACATGACACACATTACATATAGACATAGGCTATGTTACTTAACTAAGATTCGGTTAAGAACTGAGCTCTTCTGGGTTACCCCTGGATTAACCAGAAGAGCTCAGTTCTCATCTACTTCATGGTGGAAGCCTGAAATCATGCAAGATTCAGTTAGTCAGCCATTCTATAATCTGTGACTTTGCTATAAGAACACTGAGGGGACTAAGAACATACACAAGCCAGATGCAACACAATTAACTTTAGTACCAGCTAAACTAAGTCACTGATGCGAACCCATTCCAGTAAAAGATGGCAGCACAGTGTACACAAAGCTACATTTCCAGCCAACAGCACTGTGGTACAAGTGCCTAGAAGGGCACCTCAAGAGACATCTGATTTCTATACCATGTTACGAGATTGATGAATCCAGTCTAAACCTTCATACAAAGTTTCATTTAATATCTTTGTCCCATTTGTGCATCTCAAAAAATGTCTTCTCTTAGGATTTTCCAACCAAAATTCTGTATTCATTTGTCATCCCACCGTGATGCATGCTGCAGGTTCTACAAGCTGTCCTTGATTTAATCACTATAACAATAGGTGAAAAGAATTAATAAATTCTTTACTGTAGGTTTCTTAATCTCTGTCACTTCACATGTTTAGATCCAAACATTTTCTTGGCATTATACTCTCACACAATGATACTTTAAAAAAAATGGTGGGTGGGATACAATTACACTTATATACTTCAACTATCAGATTCTTAGATAGGGTATAGGAATATAAAAGTGCTTGCACACTAGTTAAAAGAAAGTGAGAGGAAAGAGGACACATATGCATGTGGATGCATAATAGAAACTTCAAAGAATCACATGAATGTAGCCAGCACACTGAGTAAAGTGGACAACCCATGTGATAGATCTGTCACTGTATGTAGAAGCAGCAAAATTACTGCAATCTGAAACAGCATACTTTCAATAAAAATAAGAAGTACTACCTCGTTGACATGTGACTGCAGCTCAGAAAGTTTCACCTCCCATGCAGATCGTTCTGAAATCAGTTCTGTCTTAAGTTTAGAGGCCTCAAGTCTAGCTTCTGAGAGTTCATCTTCCATACAGCTGACTTGCTGCTCCAAAGATTGTATCTTTGTTTGCGTTTCCTCTGCCTGGAAAGCATAAAATCATTCATGAGCTGGTAAGATACAAAATTCATAGTCGTACAAGGTGAGAGTACTAAAACCATTTGAATTTATTGTGGTGCATTTTAAGTTTCAAAAGAATTATGTCTCACAGGTTCAAACAATGTATATAACATAAAGTAATGCAGTTACAGCATTTTACCATACACAACAGGACATAACAGGACCAGATTTGAGCTTCTTAGTAGACATAAAACTTACCTGGCTCAGTGAATGAAAACATGTACAGAACTTGGTCTTCTTCCTGAAGAAATATGAAGTTATATTGAAGGAAAAATTTAGATTTGACTTCACAGAATAACAATATTGTTAGCTTGTACCTCATCAACATTGCTGCCAGAACTCCTGGACTCTCTGCCTGATGAGGCTTTCAAATCAGCAATAGTCCTTTGAGCACCCTCCAGCATATGCCTGAAAGTGTCACGCTCTCGTTTGAAGCGACTCACTTGACCCTGCAGACCCTGTATTTCCTCACTGATGACTGCAACTCGGCCATCATATCGCAACTTCAACTGTGCCAAGTCTGCCTTATGGGATTTTTCCTCTTCATAAAGTCTAAGAATACATAATAGACATGGAATTATTAGCAGTAATTAAACTGAAACTTTGAGACTGCATTGGCAAATTAAATATACCTAATTCATGGATGAATTAGTGATTGTTATGAGTCAGGTACTTTATGCATTTCTCCTCAGTCTCCCAAAGGAAATTTTGAAATAGTATCTTAAAATAGGCCATAAATTGTTGCTTATTCACAGTTCACATTCACCTTCTAAATAAACTTAATGATGCACAGGGTGTTTTTAAAATACACAGCACCACTTTAGAGGCATGTTCCAAGCACACAAATAATGAAGAATATCTATGTACACATGGGTCCTTGGATGCCTTGTCTATGAGTTTTGGCTCATTTTATTTTTGAAGTAGGAGAATGAAGAGTGAAGCATGAATCCATCCCCACAACAGTGTCTGTTTTCAAACTACTGGTTCCATTGCTAAGGATTACTGTTTTGGAAATAACAAATTATAAAAAAAATGCCACAATTGTTGTCCTTGTGCTACCACACACACTGTATGTCCGATAAAGGAGTGTCACCAGCACTCAAAAATTCTAGGAATGTAATAAATGAACTTGTATCCATCTTCTATCTTTGTTTTGCATCTGTTACATCATTAAGTGTTGTAGCATACATCATAGTTTTAAGAAAGACTTATGAATAAAAATCCAGCAGTCTTAAAGTTAGTGGATCTTCAGAACTCAGCAACTGGGCCACCTTGACCAGTGTATCATTCAGGATACTTGTCTATGTGCCCAGAATAACTGTGTGGGTGTAAGCCTTATACTTGCTGCAGGTGGTAATGATATGGGAGTTTCTCCTAGAGGACCCACCAAACAACTGAATGGGCGATGGCATTCTGCAGCTGCAATCCTTGTGCGATGGCTCCAGGAAATTTATCAGTGTCATTCAAGACTCTGTCTTCCAGCTGTGGTATCCACACTGTCCTCTGTCTTATTCATTCTGATACAGCAAACACAATCATCCCTCCTTCCCTAATATTATAATTTTTTTTCTGTCTGAAATTCAGAAACTGCGCAATATATCCTAGTAAAGATGATATGCTGCAATTTTAATGCCACATGCATGGCCAAATATGCTGTAAACATCAGATATCTCTATGAACAGGTATTTGCCAGCTCTGTATAGCATAAAATGATGGGATCTGTGCAGCAACACTGTCACACCGTAAGGCACACTCAGCAACAGCATATTTAAGCATTACTGGGGATGGTCTTATGCAGGCAGTCTTACAATGCTGGCAAAGCCACCATATGCACTTAGTGCTTCTCACCTGAAATTAGTCACAATTAAAAAAAATGAAGCACCAAAGGATCCATGTTTATACAGACTTCTTTCATTTTTTTGAGAGCATGACCTGATAGTGGTGACATGTATTTCAGCAATGCACTGCAAAATATTTTTAGCTGAAAGACCTACAAAACAATATAGTGAAATCATTTGTTAAATTAACATTCTTTAGTTCATATTATTATTATTATTATTATTGATGTCACAAAAACAAAGTGAAGTAATAAAAATAAATCCTTCAAAACGTTGGATAACTATTATAACAGTAAACATGGTCAATTATCCAAGAAAATTTGAATTTTCAAAAGCTGAATTCTTATGTCAATACTCAGAGAAAACATTCTGCACAAAATCCACAGTCTAAGTAGTAACTTAATTATATGCATACTTTAAATTTCTAATTGATCTGTTAACCTTTTCTGAACTACTGCTTAAAAGATTTTTTGTGGCAAAGTTGCATGAACAAAATGCAAACTAGTCTCACTTGTTCTTTATAGCCTGCAGTTCCCTATCCATGGCAGTGGTGTCAGCTGACATACTTCGATGGATCTTCACCACCTTGTCGAAATCCTCCAACTTTTTGCGTAAATCATCATTCTAGAAGAAAAATAAAACAGGTTTAAAATATTTGTAAATATTAATGACTTTTATGGCTGAGCAAAATGTTTAGAATTAAAACAGATAAAGGAACAGAGATGGAAGAGACAAAAGCTACATAATGAAGTATCTCAAGGCAGATAAGTTGATTAGCGCGCGCGCGCACACACACACACACGCACACACGCGCGCACGCGCGCGCACACACACACACACACGCGCGCACGCACACACACACACGCGCACGCACGCACGCAAATGCACGGATAAAAACAAAATAAATCCAGTTTCATATGTGTATATTGTACCTGATGGAATAAGGAAAATACACAGTTTTATGCACAAAATGAACATATGTGGAGTAGGTCACATTCTTCTATGTCAGCCAACTTCACTTCAGATAACAGGAAGCATACTAGACAAAAGTGGGCACTGGGAGTCAAATAGTAGGTACAGTAGGACAAATATAGTGTTAGATTGTATCAGTCCTATACCCTGTAAATGAGACAACTACATTTTTAAAATGCTAACATACAATTTCACCACAACAGTGTCAGTTCACAACACCAACAGCCACTCCAAAAGAAACCAGTCACCATCGATACGTGTCATAAATAAGTATATAGTATATTGGTAATAGGACAGAATAAAACTATGCTGTTTGCAGACAGTCATTGTAGTTGATACCAAATGTTAAAAACTGTAATAGAATGCTCAAATAAAATTCATGTATTCATGTTGTGGTTTTCATCATGCAGTCCAGCAGGTGGTTATAAAAGTTTTGGAGGAAAATGTTTCTTTCCTCTGGAAGACAGAAGCAAGCCAAGTAGGAAAATGGGGTGGGACAAAGAGAGCCGTAAGATGCAGTAGCAGTAATAGTGCAGGACACAAAACTTGAAGCAGTAACTACGTAAAAACAAGAGGCCTTGAAATGGGCAACTACCCTGAAGACAGGCAACATGCTCCTGTGAAATTATGCCAGCCATCTACAAATGAAATAGTGCCATAAACCACAAAGCCACAATAAGAATCTTCACTGCCATTAAAATCGTAAATATTACTTGAATCTCTACACGCCAATAACATTACAATAAACAGGCCCGCTACTATTCAGCAGGCCCTAAAGGTAAGAGAAATGATTCTCTCAACAAGAGCAACACTCGTTATTAGGGCAAGGGCCACCTCTTGCCTCACCATTAAAATATAAAAACCTAAAAATTCATAACCTCCTTCTTCAAGTGTTCCATCTGGTCTGCATTCATATCAGCTTCCTTCTTCATCTGTTCCACTTCCAGTGATTTACCTTCCAGAGCAGATTTGAGCAGAGTTCTCTCAAGAGCCCAATTGTCACTGCCAATGTTGCGTGATACTTTTTCTTCAAGCTCTTTCAGTTTCTCCTATAATTTTTCAAAGAAACACAAATAAAAGACTAATGACCAGCATACTAAGTTTCACCAAAGATAAGCAATGCTAATTAAGTCAACATTCCTCTGGGATACAACGCCATGTAGCCTTATAGATAATTAGGTAACTACGTGGTGTTGCATCCCAGAAGGCAGAAATCTTCACAGTCACTGCCATGAGATCGGCAATTCTCATATACACAATACTGTTAATCTGAATTTAAAAAATGTTTCAATTTTAGCTGCACTGAAGCATCAGATGACACACAGGACATGGCAGTACAGCTGCATATACTGTAAACCTCAGCACTTGATGAGTGTAAGTGATCACCTGTACGACACTGTTCAGACCTGTATCTGCCTTCAGTGCATCTGACTAAGGTACAAAAGGGAGTGTATCACTGAGGAATCAAAGTCTTCAATTGCTTGCCTCCAAGGATAAAAAGTTTATCTAGTGATATGAGGAAATTTAAATCGGCCTCAAAGAGGTTTCTTTTGGAAGGTTCATTTTATACTATTCAAGAATACTTTGACTGGAACTTATTGAGCAATCCTAGCACAGGGAATTCACCAGTAATTAATTATTGCTGATATTGTAGTTTTAATTAAATTATTCATTTATTGTATTTCTTTTATTGTTTGTTAAATCTGTATGTGTGTGTGTGTGTGTGTATATATATAGGGGGATGTATATATATTTGACAGTACTTTTATTCTTCCTTTGAGTAAATTTTATTGATAGCTCTTCCATCTACATGTTAACTATATGTTGTTTATAGTGACTATTTCCACATCCACGTGAAATTTTATTTTGATTGGATTTATGGAAAATAAAGCTAACTAACTAACTAACTAACCTAGGGGACCTAGATGGGAAAAACCAAGTAAACATGACACAGGAGACAGAGTGGCCTCAGAGTTGGTCTGGATGTGATGAAGAGAAAAATCCCAGCCTTGCTGAGAGCTGATCCTTGGGTAACCAGCCTGTAAACATTCAGTGAGCTTCAAATGACCATGACTCACCCCCCTCCCAAAATGATTAATCACTTATCATTATCAAACAGAAAGACATACAATATTGTGATTTCACACACAGCTGCCATGTCATTTTATATTGTACGAAAATACATTTCATATTTTATGAAGATATGTTTATAGAAAAATACAGGGTCTTATATTAGCTACAGTCATGAAAATTCCACCTCAACAGTTTGTACAACCACCAAGCTGGTATTACTAATTACAGGAAAATTAAATGTACAATAATATAAACAATGTGATGCAATATGTAGGAGACAAAACTATGTACATAATGATAATTCAAGCCTGCTGTTCCTTATAAAACTGATAAATTAGATTAAAAATCAATCATCACTAACCTGGAAGTCAAGTTTCTCCTTGATCCAAATATCCTGCTTGTTATTATATGTGTCCTGAAGTGTTCTCAGCTCATTCTCTGCTACTACCAGCTCCCTTTTAACTGTCAACAGTTGCCTATTACAAATAATAAATTCATTTAATTGGTGGAAGCGAGCACCAAAAGGCATTAAGTCTGAATATTTATGTATATATGGGCTCTGTGTTCTAACCACAAATCATGACAGCATATTGAGAATGAAGATAGGTCCATAAATTCTTGTCCCTACCAGGAATCATTTTACCAGTCATTTCAGTAACATCTCACATTCACCTAGTGCCAAGAATGAGTGGAGCTATACCTCTACTCCTCTATGTATCTTCATGGCCTATGCAGAGACAACTTTGCCTTCTTTTACTGACAGAACTGTCCTGAGTCTTTGCACGGTACACTTCATTCACAAGAAACATTCCTCCATATTATATTTACATGTGATTTGAATTTTCATCCAGAAGCAATACTCCCAGCTGTATAAACATGAGTGTAGACTGTACCAGCAAACTAGCATTTACTGGCTTGTACATATATGTAACATTGGGTGTGCTGGAATCATAATTGGTTGGTACAATTCCCACCTGTGCCTCTGTCAGGGACTCTGTGTTGGCAGCACTTCATACAATTCAGTTCATGTACAGCACTGTTACCAATCTTCTTTTCCAAGTCTCAAATTTTATGTACTTCCCTCAAAACAGCCAATGAAATTACTGTTGTAATGTATCCGATTTTAAAGTATTAATCTATTCTTTGAACACTGAAACTGAAATTATTAATGTGGGAAGAGCAAACTTTCTCGATCACTTGTCAGTTTTCTGTGTACATTTCAAATCATATACCACATTGGTCACTGATTTGTACCTTATTTTACTTGGGACAAGCCATTCACGTTACTTTTGCATAGCTAATCTTGTTATACATATTCCATGTAATACACATTCCTTCGGTTTACCAGGATTGACTACTGAAAAGGTCATTATTAGAAGTGGAACAATGTCTCATGGCTATAGTATTTAATTATAGTATAGTAATACCACAAAAACAAGTTCTCAACCTAACCACATCCTTTAACAGATTACACTAACCTATTGTTCAAAACTGCTACTATTCTAACTATCCTATAAAAAGCGTGGTCATTTACATTATTCTATGATGCCCAAATTTTGCACTGAATCCATTATGTTGGTTATTATAGTATTTATGTTATGTACTACCGGCTTGTCCAAATCCCTGTGTAATCAGAATTTGTGCACTGAGCCCATAATGCTGGCGATTATATTACTTACGTGTGTATTGCCTCCTTTTCCATAACCAGCTGTGCCTTCATGACTACATGCTCCTCCTCCAAAATCTCATACTTTGCTGTAAGGTCTTCATACTCCCGTCTCTCTGCTACCAGTGCCCCCTCAAGTTCTGTTACATTAATCAATACCTATGTTAAAACATGCTGTGGATTTAATTAATCATAACTATTATTTATTATTTGTACCAACAAATGCACATACATGTATTAAAACGTTAAATTATATTGCAAACGCTCCTATGTGTATCAGTGCTGCTGCACCATCTTCAGGGAGATTTGATATTGCATTTACTAAAGTTATAAAATGTTAAAATTATTAAAATTACAGAAAACAGTAGATGGTTGTACAATACAATCTGCGCTGTTGATAAAATGTGGTAGTGGTTGCACATGCAGTTCAAAAGTCTGTAATGAATTAATATGAAGTATAATTATTAAATTGTAAATACTATGAAGATACAATACAATAATTTATATTGATGTGATGAACTTACCCTCTTTTGGTGCATCTAGTGTACTGGTTGGAAGGGAACTGTAATTATACTTCATATTAATTTGTTACAGACTTTTAAATTGCATATGCAGCCACTACCACATTTTATCAACAGTATAGATTTTGTCATAATAATCTACTGTTTTAGTTAATTTTAATAACTTTAACTTTTATAACTTTAGCAAACGCAATATCAAATTTCCCTGAAGATGGTGCAGCAGCACCAAAACCTGTAGAAGCGTTTGTAATATAATTTAATGTTTTAATACATATATGTGCATTCGTTGGTACAAATAATAAATAATAAAAAATAAAAATGTGCAGTATGTACATAAAAATAATTACAATTAATTACAAATTACATAAACACAGTACTGTTGAACACAGTATTGAGGAATGCATAGCAGTCAAAATACAGAGAGAAGATACCGCAATGAGAGGGGCAAATGTTATAGAATGGTGATTTCCCAAATTTATTCTGAAGAAATATTGGTTCTGTGTGTAGATTTCTCGAAAGATGGGTTTCATGAGAACTGAACTCCGATTCCTCAGGTGTCCAGCATGTAGCATAGTCAGTACAAGGGTTGGATAAAAAGTAATGGCAACTCCTCTATAGTTTTGAAATAACTTTATTACCTGAGGTAAACACATTTACATTCCTTCAATATAATCTCCCCCCATGTGTACCACCTTCTGCCAAATTTGTGGAAGGCATCGTACACCATCAGCACATCCACTTCTGTTGATGTCCAGCAGTGACCACCCTACAGCATGAATAGTCGCCTCTCTTGTGTTGTAACATATCCTTCACAGTGGCTCTTTCATTTTGGCGAAAAGATCAAAATCGCATGGACTCATATCGGGTGAGTATGGCGGTTGTTCCAGTATCTCCATCACCAGTGGCGAAGGAGATCCGTGACAACGTTGGCAGTATGAGTCCTTGCAATGTCATGAAGGATGATGGGATTCATTGGCAACAAGTGCTGTCGCTTTCTCCTGAGTGCTGGACGAAGATGATTACGGAGGAAATTGCAGTAGTAGGCAGCGTTTACTGTCTGTCTTTGAGGGACAGTGTGGTGCAGTATCACTCCATCAATGTCATATGCCACGATGAACATCGCCTTCACATTACTCTGTGTAGGGCGCACTTTCTTCGGACGAGGGGAGCCAGGATGCTTCCATTCATTTGATTGTCGCTTCAAATGTGGTTCATAAGAGCGAGCCCAAGTTTCGTCCAGAGTGATGATCCTTCCAAGGAAGTCATCACCTTCCCTCTGGTACTGGTTCAACAAGTCCTGTGCAATTGCATACCGTTGCCATTGTTGCACCTTGGACAGTGTATGGGGTACCCAATGTGCTGCAATTTTGCGGTAGCCAAGAATGTCGTGCAGA
>Ga0131853_10010861_pt1 | contig 16649 bp, 13 predicted proteins | sample TergutLab28metaG_FD_92764 | JGI IMG/M metagenome (GOLD analysis project Ga0131853, IMG submission 92764) | Labiotermes labralis P1 segment gut microbial communities from Petit-Saut dam, French Guiana - Lab288 P1 (version 2) (version 2) | ecosystem: Host-associated > Arthropoda: Insects >...
CGCCAGCACACCGGCGTCGGTGTCGCCCTCCACCAGCCCGGCACGCAGGAGCATGGGACTGTTGGCCGACATCATCAGTTGCGCCAGGGTGCGGTCTCCGCCGCGGACAAGGCTGAGCCCTTCGGACATCATTGCCCGCCAACTGATTCCGGTCAGCTTCCGGAAACGGACGGTGTTGACGGCCGCGTGGGCGAGGGTGCGGACTCCCCGGCTCCGCTCGAGTGAGTCGACCAGTCCGGTGCGCAGCACGCGGTGCGGGATACCGTCGACCTTGGTGGTGACCACGGTGCCGTCCAGTCCACGGGCGAGGTACTCGCGCTTCACCGGCTCGGGCACCGTGCTGTCACTGGTGAGTAGGAAGCGCGTGCCCATCGCGATGCCCGACGCCCCGTAGGCCATGGCTGCCGCCAGTCCACTGCCGTCGAAGAATCCGCCCGACGCGACCACCGGGATGTCGACCGCACGCACGACCGACGGCAACAGCAGCGTGGTGGCGACCCCGCCGGTGTGCCCACCACCCTCGCCGCCTTGCACGATCACAGCGTCGGCGCCCCAGCTCGCAACCTTCTCCGCGTGCCGCGCCGCGCCGACCGTCGGGATCACGATGATGCCCGCATCCTTGAACCGGGCGATCATCTCCCTCCGCGGTGCCAGCGCGAACGACGCGACGCGCACCCCCTCCCGGATGAGTAGCTCGACGCGCTCCTGCGCGTCCTCGGCGTCGGCACGCAGATTGACCCCGAACGGGGCGTCGGTGCGCTCCTTGGTCTCCCGGATCGCCGATCGGAGTTCGTCGAAGGTCATCGTCGCCGACGCGATGATGCCGAGGCCGCCGGCGCGGGCGGTCGCGGCGACCAGTCGCGACCCCGACACCCAGCCCATCCCGGTCTGGACGACCGGGTGCTCGACGCCGACGAGTTCGGTGAGTGCGGTGTGCAGGGTCATGGCCACACCCCCGCGGCCGGATGAGCAAACCCCTGGACGATCTCTGCGAGCATTCCATCCCCCAATCAATACCAAGCAAGCAGTTGCTTGGTATTGATAGCACGGCCGAAGCGTCCGCGTCGATTGCACCACCCCCGAAACAGCTGAAGGGTCCCTTCACACGCTGTCAGCGCATGAAGGGACCCTTCAGCCTCCTAACCGGGCTCAGATATACATCGCCGGATCGATGTACGACGTCGGGTCGACGAGCAGCTCGTGCCGCTTCCGCGGCCGCACCGACGCGGGGATGCCGGTGGCGATGTGGTCGGCCGGGACGTCGTGGGTGACGACGGCGTTGGCGCCGATGGCGCTGTCGTCGCCGATCAGCAGCGGCCCGAGGACCTTCGCTCCGGCGCCGATGGTGACGCGGTTGCCGATCGTGGGGTGTCGCTTGGTCTTCGCGAGCGACCGGCCGCCGAGGGTGACGCCGTGGTAGATCATCACGTCGTCGCCGATCTCGGCGGTCTCGCCGATGACGACACCCATGCCGTGGTCGATGAAGAACCGTCGGCCGATGGTGGCGCCGGGGTGGATCTCGACGCCGGTGAGGAACCGCGTGAACTGGGCCAGCATCCGGGCCGGACCGCGCAGCGCGGGCTTGGCCCACATGCGGTGCGCGATCCGGTGCGACCAGATGGCGTGCAGGCCCGAGTACACGACGGCGTTCTCGGCGTTGCTGCGCGCGGCCGGATCCTGGCCTCTTGCTGCCTGGAGATCCTCCCGGATCGTGCGCAGGACACTCACAATGCTCAGCCCCGGATGTGCTCGAAGAGCGGGGTCGAGATGTAGCGCTCACCGAAGTCGGGGACCACGACGACGATCGTCTTGCCGGCGTTCTCGGGACGCTTGGCCAGCTCGAGCGCCGCCCACACGTTCGCGCCCGCCGAGATGCCGCCGAGGATGCCCTCGTCGGTGCCGAGGCTGCGGGCGATGCGGATGGCGTCGTCGAACTCGACGTCGATGATCTCGTCGTAGATGCCGCGGTCGAGGACCTCGGGCACGAAGTTCGCGCCGATGCCCTGGATCTTGTGCGGTCCGGGCTGGCCGCCGTTGAGGATCGGCGAGTCGGCCGGCTCGACGCCGACGATGGTGACCTCGGGCTTGTACTTGCGCAGGGTGCGGCCCGCGCCCGTGAGGGTGCCGCCGGTGCCGATGCCGGCGACGAAGATGTCGACGTCACCGTCGGTGTCGGCCCAGATCTCCTCGCCGGTGGTGCGCTCGTGGATCTCCGGGTTGGCGGCGTTCGCGAACTGGCGCGCCAGGACCGCGTTCTCGGTCTCCGCGACGATCTCCTCGGCCTTCTTGACCGCACCGGCCATGCCCTCGGAGCCCGGGGTCAGGACGATCTCGGCACCGAAGGCGCGCAGCATGACGCGACGCTCGGTGGACATGGTCTCCGGCATCGTGAGGATGACCTTGTAGCCGCGGGCCGCGCCGACCATGGCGAGCGCGATGCCGGTGTTGCCGGACGTGCCCTCGACGATGGTGCCGCCCGGCGTCAGTTCACCGGACGCCTCGGCGGCGTCGATGATCGCGACACCGATACGATCCTTGACGCTGTTGGCCGGGTTGTAGAACTCGAGCTTCGCCACCACCTGGGCGCCGAGGCCCTCGGTCAGCCGGTTCAGGCGCACCAGCGGGGTGCGTCCGACCAGTTCGGTGACGTTGTTGTAGATCCCCATGCCGGATCCTCCTCGTGGCCACGTCGGGTAGCCAGGTCGATGTCAGGTTGCTGCTATTGCACCATCCCGTCGTGAACAGCACGGAGCCGGGTCCACAGACGTACGAACGTATACGCATGTCGACGAAATTGTCGGCGCGTGTCCTTCCACAATCACCCCCGAAACGACGAATGTCACATCGGTTCAGTCGAACTGAACCGATGTGACATTCGGTCGAACCAGGCGGATCAGGCCAGGCGCTGCTTCAGAGCCTCGAACTCGTCGCGAACACCGGACGGCAGCTTGTCGCCGATGAACTCGAACCACTCCTCGACGAGCGGGATCTCGGCACGCCACTCGTCCAGGTCGACGTTCAGTGCCTCGTCGACGTCGGCGGCCGCGACATCCAGGCCCTCGAGGTTCAGGTCAGCGGCGGTCGGCACGTGACCGACGGCGGTGGCGGTGGCCTCCGCCTTGCCCTCGATGCGGTTGATGATCCACGCGAGCACACGGGAGTTCTCGCCGAAACCGGGCCACAGGAAGCGGCCGTCGTCGCCACGACGGAACCAGTTCACGTAGAAGATCTTGGGCAGCTTGGCCGAGTCGGCGTTCTTGCCCAGGTTCACCCAGTGGTTCAGGTAGTCACCGACGTGGTAGCCCATGAACGGCAGCATGGCCATCGGGTCGCGGCGCACGGCACCGACCTTGCCCTCGGCGGCGGCGGTCTGCTCCGAGGCCATGGTGGCGCCCATGAACACGCCGTGCTGCCAGTCGAGGGACTCGGTCACCAGCGGGACGGTGGTCTTGCGGCGAGCACCGAACAGGATCGCCGAGATCGGCACACCCTGCGGGTCGTCCCACTCGGGAGCCAGGATCGGGCACTGCGACATCGGGGTGCAGTAGCGCGAGTTCGGATGGGCGGCGTTGGTGCCGGACTCGGGGGTCCAGTCGTTGCCCTTCCAATCGATGAGATGCTCGGGGTTCCCTTCCAGGCCCTCCCACCACACGTCGCCGTCGTCGGTGAGCGCCACGTTGGTGTACAGCGTGTTGCCGGCCTCGACGGTCTTCATGGCGTTGGGGTTGGAGCCGTGGTTGGTGCCCGGCGCGACGCCGAAGAAACCGAACTCCGGGTTGACGGCGTACAGGCGGCCGTCCTCACCGAAACGCATCCACGCGATGTCGTCGCCGAGGGTCTCGGCACGCCAGCCCGGGATGGTCGGCTGGATCATCGCGAGGTTGGTCTTGCCACACGCCGACGGGAATGCCGCCGCGACGTAGTAGGCCTTGTCCTCCGGCGAGATCAGCTTGAGGATCAGCATGTGCTCGGCCAGCCAGCCCTCGTCGTGCGCCATCGCCGACGCGATACGCAGCGAGTAGCACTTCTTGCCCAGCAGCGCGTTGCCGCCGTAGCCCGAACCGTAGGACCAGATCTCGCGGTCCTCGGGGAAGTGGGTGATGTACTTGGTGTCGTTGCACGGCCACGCGACGTCCTGCTGACCCGGCTCGAGCGGCGCACCCACCGAGTGCAGGGCCTTCACGAACGGGCGATCGGTGCCCAGCTTCTCGAGCGCGGCCTTGCCCATGCGGGTCATGATGCGCATGGAGACGACGACGTACTCGGAGTCGGTGATCTCGACACCGAGCTTCGGATCGTCGGCGCCGAGCGGGCCCATGCAGAAGGGCACCACGTACATGGTGCGGCCCTTCATGGAACCGCGGTACAGCTCGGTCATCGTGGCGCGCATCTCGGTCGGGTCGACCCAGTTGTTGGTCGGACCGGCGTCGGCCTCGGTCTTCGAGCAGATGTAGGTGCGGGACTCGACGCGGGCGACGTCGGACGGATCCGAGTTACCGAGGAACGAGTTCGGCTTCTTCTCATCATTCAGGCGGGTGAACGTCCCGGCCTCGACGAGCTGATCGGTCAGGCGCTCCCACTCCTCGTCGGAGCCGTCCGCGAAGACGACCCGGTCGGGCTGGGTCAGCTCGGCAACCTCGCGAACCCAGGCGAGCAGCTCGCTGTGCTCAGTGGGGGGCGTGCCGTCAGTTCCGTTCAGACCGGGGATGGTCGCTGAGGTCATCAAACTCTCCTGGGGTGGGGCCGGGAACCGGAACGACCACATCAGCCCCGCACAGTGCGGGGCTGAGACGCGGTTGAACCGATTTCCCCCTCTCGGCGGGATGCACGCCGCCCACTCCGCCTGCCGCCCGCGTACGTCACCGCGGACAACGAACGAAGGACACGGGTGCCGGGTGTCCTAGGTATAGAGGTTAACGCCGCGGGGCGATCCGGGGGGAACCGGGTGTCGTCGGTTAGGTCACAGGAACGATTCAGAGGATGCGGCGCCCCGCCGCCGGGGCGGACCAGCGGGTTCCTATCCCCCGAGCGCGCCCTCGTCGACGCGTTCCCAGCGTTCCCGACCGTCGGCGTCGCGGTGGAACTCCCATGCGGAGTACTCGCCGTCGCCGTCGACGATCGTCACGTGGTCGGCGTCCCCGTCCCCGTCGGTGTCGGTCGCGACGATCAGCGCGTCGTCCACCTCGTAGGACTGGGTGTCGAGAATGCCGTCGCCGTCGATGTCGAACGCGGCGCCGGTCAGCGTCACCGCGCCCGACTCGGCCCCGAAATCGTCTGGATCGATGTGCGGCCGGTCGGCCGTCAGCTCCTCGGTGGTGAACATGGCGCCTCCCACTCGTTGCAACAGTCGTCAGTGAGTTGGACGCGGCGCGGCGGCGCTCGGTTCCCTCGCGTTCTCGAGCGCGTCGAGCACCTCGGCCAGCGCGGCCCGGTCCCGCTCACACGATGCGACGCGTCCGCTGCGCTCGGAGGCGAGCCGACGCGCCTCCGCGTCGACGCCGGCCAGTTCCTCGTCCACCGCGAGGGCGGCCGTGCGGCTGTCCGCGACGACGCGCGCGCTCACCACCGCCTCGGTCTCGAGGATCCGACCCAGCACCCGCTGTTCGAGCTGCGATCGCAGGTGGGCGGTGCTGTCGGAGGCCCACTGCCGCAGGTGCGCGCGGTCGGCGACGAGCCGCCGCGCCCCGGCCAGCCACCACGCCGCCGCCCCACCGAGCGTCAGGGTGATCGGGATCGTGGCGATGTCGAGCGCCGGCACCATCGCGAGCGGCGCGACCGCGAGCCGACCGAGACCGACGCCCGCCGACGCGCCCACGATCACCATCATCCGGTCCTCGATGCCGCGATGCCGCGGCTCGGGCGCCGGCAGCGGGTCACTCGGGGGGAACGGCGCCGGCGGCAGCAGGTCGGTCCCGGCGCGGCCGACAAGTTCCGCGAGCCGCCGGTCGACGACCGTGTCGAGGTCGGTCGCCGCGCCGCCCGCCAGCTCGTTCATCCGCTCGGGCAGCGCCGGCAGATCGCGGCGTCCGGCTCGGTCGATGTCGGCGCGCAGCGCAACCGAGACGGCGCGGACAAGGCTGCCCGCCGTGTGCAGCAGATCGATGCGGGCCCGTTGGACGTCGCCACGCAGCTGGGCCAGCCGTTCGGCCCGCCCGCCGTCGCGCATCGCCAGCAGCCGGGCCTTGCGCGCCCGCAGCTCCGCGGTGGCGGCGTCGCTGCCGTCCCGCGTCGCGCGGGCGGTCTCGGTGATCCGGCGGCAGGTGCGCTCCACCAGGGAGTGCGCCGCGCGGCGGGCGTTGCGGTCGGCGATCGCGGCGGGATCGGCGGCGAGGGCCTCGCGCACCACCGCCGTCAGGTCGTCGGGCGTATCCAGCACGCGGACGTCGGCGAAGCGGCTCGAGTGTGCCCGCAGCAGCGCCTCGTCCCGCGCCCGCATCGCGTCCCGCTCCGGGTGCCGAGCGAAACCCGCGAACACGAACACCACGCGCTCGACGTCGGCGGAGGCCGCATCCAGCGCGGCCAACTCGTCGCGTCCGAGCACTGAGGAGTCGTCGAGCACCATCACCACGACGGCCGCCCCGTCGGGCGCATCGGTCACCGGATCGAGCGAGGCCAGCGCGTCGACGACGGACGTCGCGTCGATCCCGCGCACCGCCACGACGTGCACGACGCGGCCCGGTCGCGCCCGCCACGCGCCCAGACCCTCCGGATCCCACCGTCCGACGATCCGGCGGGCGTCGGGCGGGAACTGCGGCAGGTCGGGCGTCACCGCACGTCCATCGGCACGTCCGGGCGGGTGTCCGGAAGAGTACGGACGTGCAGCCGTCGACCGGCGAGATCACGCCGCCGCCGATCCGCGACACCGCCGCCGCGGGACTCGGCAGCGTGCGCCGCGAGCCGAACCGCCTCGTCGCTGCGCAGATAGTTCTCGAGGACGTCCCGGTCGGGCCCTTGCGCCGCGGCCTCCGCCACCGCCGCCAGCACGGCCCGGTCACGCCGAGCCCGCGCCGCCCCAACGCGAGCGGCGACGGCGGCAGTGGCGGCGCCCACCCCGTCCGCGGTTCCGGGCCCCGCCGCCCGTCCCACCAGCGGCAGCGTCGGCACGCCCGTCTCGCTCTCGCATTCGGCGGCGATCCGCAGCGCCACCGCCCACGACGTCAGTAGGTCGGCCTTGTTGACGAGCGCGACGGTCCCGGTGCGCGGCGCCCGCCGCAGTGCGTCGACGTCGGGGGTGCGCGGCGACCCGGACAGCACGTAGACGACGACGTCCCCGTCGAGCACCGGATCGGGGCTGCCGGGCGCGTCCACCGCGGACGTCTCGGTCACGTGGGCGAACCCCGCACGCTCGAGAACGCCGACGACGGTCGTCCGTCCGACGCCCGCTCGACCGGCGACCTGGATCCGGATGGGCGCGGTCGCGTCCGCCAGCGCCTGCCCGGCCGCGCCTGCAATGTCAGCGGCCGCGGCGATGCTGCCGAGCAGTTCGTATCCGCTCACAACTGTGTTCCCCCTGCGTTCCCCCGGCCGACCGGCCACGCCGATTCTGTCAGTGCGCCGAATAGGAGATCAAGAGCACGCCGAGACGTCGAGGCGACCACGCCGACGTCCGCTACCAGGTGGAACACCGGAAACTGGGCAGTCGGAATCCCGAAATCCGACCAAAGCGTCCATTCTATCCGCCGACCGAGTCGGCCGGTACTCGCGGACATACGTGACAATGGTCCGGTGAACCACGCCGATCAGGACGCACCCGAGACCCCGAGCGAGCCCTCGCCCGCCGACGCTGCGGCAGAGCAGCCGGCCGGCGCCGACAAGGGTTCGCGCCTCTATCCGCGGGTCACCAGTTTCCGTTCCCGCCGCGGTTCCCTGACCGAGCCGCAGCAGGGCGCGTGGGACCGGATGTGGCCGAATATCGGCCGGGATGTCGGCGACGATCTGATCGACACCACCGCGTGGTTCGGCCGCGAGGCTCCGCTGATCGTCGAGATCGGCTCGGGAACCGGCACGGCGACGGCTGCGATGGCCAAGGCCGAGCCGCACGTGAACCTGATCGCGGTCGAGGTCTACCGGCCCGGCCTGGCTCAGCTGCTCCAGACGGTCGAGCGCGAGGACATCCCGAACGTCCGGGTGCTGCGCGGCGACGCTGTCGAGGTGCTCGAGCACATGGTGGCCCCCGAATCGCTGACCGGTGTCCGGGTGTTCTTCCCGGATCCGTGGCCCAAGGCGCGCCACCACAAGCGTCGGCTGCTGCAGGGGCCGACGTTCGCGCTCATCGCGAGCCGTCTGAAGCCCGGCGGCGTGCTGCACGTCGCCACCGACCACGCCGAGTACGCGGAGGCGATCCGCGAGGCCGGTGACGCGGAGCCGCTGCTCACCGAACTCGACTGGGCGTCCCCGATGACCCACGAGCGTCCGGTGACGAAGTTCGAAGACAAGGCCCACAAGGTCGGAAGCACCATCACGGAACTCATCTGGGGGAAGATCAAGTCATGAGTCTCAGCGAAGGCACACCGAACACCGGGCTTGCCGACGGTTCCCTCGACGACAACGCCCGCCGGCACAAGCGGGTGCTGCTGGTCTGGGATGCACCGAACCTCGACATGGGGCTCGGAGCCATCCTGGGCGGGCGGCCCACGGCCGCGTACCGTCCGCGGTTCGACGCGCTGGGCCGCTGGCTGCTGTCGCGCACCGCCGAGCTCTCCGCGACCGAGACGGCGACCCTCGAGCCCGAGGCGACGGTGTTCACCAACATCGCCCCCGGCAGCGCCGACGTCGTCCGCCCCTGGGTGGAGGCCCTTCGGAACGTCGGTTTCGCGGTGTTCGCCAAGCCCAAGGTGGAGGAGGACAGCGACGTCGATGCCGACATGCTCCACCACATCGAGCTTCGACGTGGTGAGGGTCTGGCCGGTGTCATGGTCGCCTCCGCTGACGGGCAGGCGTTCCGTGAGCCGCTGGAGACCATCGCGGCAACCGGTATTCCGGTGCAGGTTCTCGGGTTCCGCGAGCACGCCAGCTGGGCGGTCTCGTCCGACATCCTGGAGTTCGTCGATCTCGAGGACATCCCCGGCGTCTTCCGTGAACCGCTGCCGCGGGTGAGCCTCGAGTCGCTGCCCGACGAGGGCGCCTGGCTGCAGCCGTTCCGCCCACTGTCCGCCCTGCTCGTCGGGCGCTGAGGAGTCGTTTCGTGTTCGCTCGCTGGGGAGATCTTGTCTATCGGGCCCGCTTCACCGTTATCGCGGTGATGGTGGCCGGGCTGTTGGCGCTGGGCGCCTACGGTTCCGGCCTCGGGCCGCACCTCAGTCAGAGCGGTTGGGACGACCCCGGCTCGCAGTCGGTGCAGGCGGCCAAGCTCGCGGACGGCACGTTCGGCCGCGACACCCAGGGCGACGTCGTTGCGATGTACACCGCGCCCGAGGGCAAGACCGTCGACGACCCGGCGTTCGCGGCGAAGGTGTCCGACAGCCTGCAGAACCTGCTGTCGGAGCATCCGGACCAGGTCGCGAAGGTCAACGCCAGCTACTTCTCGGTCCCGAACACCCCGCGGGTGGCGTCACTCGCGGACAAGGACAAGACCCACGCGATCGCGAGCATCGCGTTGCAGGGCGACAACGACACCGCGATCACCAACAACTTCCGCGAGGTTCGGGACGCGTTCGCGATCGACGGGGTCGAGGTCCAGCTCGCGGGCATGCAGCCGGTCGCCAGCGCCATCAACGACACGATGGCCGACGACCTGCACCGCATGGAGCTCATCGCGATCCCGGCGGTCGGGGTGCTGCTGTTCTTCGTGTTCGGCGGCGTCATCGCCGCGGCGCTGCCGCTGATCGTCGGCGGCCTGACGATCGTCAGCGCCAACGGCATCGTGCGGATACTCACGCACTTCACCGAGATCAACTCGTTCGTCGCGTCCGTGGTGTCGCTGATCGGTCTGGGCCTGGCGATCGACTACGGCCTGTTCATCGTCAGCCGGTTCCGCGAGGAACTCGGCGACGGCTACGACACCCGCACGGCGGTGCGCCGCAGCGTGATGACCGCGGGCCGGACGGTGCTGTTCTCGGCGACGATGATCGCGACCAGCCTCGGCGGCCTGATCCTGTTCCCGCAGGGCTTCCTCAAGTCGGTCGCCTACGGCGCGATCGCGACGGTGCTCCTGGCCGCGTTCACGTCGGTGACCATCCTGCCGGCGATCCTGAGCATCCTGGGCCGGCGCATCGACAAGTTCGGCCTCAAGCGGTTCGGCCAGATCAAGTCGACCGAGGAGATCGAGTCCAGCATCTGGGGCCGGCTCACCCGCTGGGTGATGCGCAACCCGCTCAAGGTCACGATCCCCATCGTGATCGGCCTGCTACTGATGATCATCCCGGTCACGGGCATCAAGTTCGGCGGCATCAATGAGGACTACCTGCCCCCGGACAACCCGACCCGTGTCGCGCAGGAGCAGTTCGACGAGCTCTTCCCCGGTAACCGCACCGAGCCGGTCAAGCTGGTCATCAGCGGCGCTCGGGGTGCGCAGGTGGGCCAGATCATCAAGACCGCGAGCGAGGCCCCCGGCCTGGTCGAGAAGTTCTCGATCACCGGGCCCGCGAAGGACGGCGTCCAGGTCCTCAAGGCCGGGCTGGTCGACCGCAACGACTCGGCGCCGACGATCGACTACCTGCGCTCGATGGACGTCCCCGACGGCGTCCAGGTCCTCGTCGGCGGCACGCCCGCGATCGAGCAGGACAGCATCAGCGCCCTTCTCGACAATCTGCCGCTGATGATCGTCACGGTCCTGGCACTGACGACGCTGCTGATGTTCCTGGCGTTCGGGTCGATCGTGCTGCCGATCAAGGCGGTGCTGATGAGCGCTCTGGGACTCGGGGCCACGCTCGGGATCCTGACGTGGATCTTCATCGACGGGCACGGGTCGAGCCTGCTGAACTTCACCCCCGGGCCGATCACCTCGCCGGTGCTGGTGCTGATCGTGGCGATCATCTACGGTCTGTCGATCGACTACGAGGTGTTCCTGCTCTCCCGCATGGTCGAGGCTCGCTCGCAGGGCGCGAGCACCACCGAGGCCATCCGGGTCGGCACCGCGCACACCGGCCGCATCATCACCGCGGCCGCGTTGATCCTGATCGTGGTCACCGGCGCGTTCGGCTTCTCCGAACTGGTGATGATGAAGTACATCGCCTACGGCATGATCGCGGCCCTGATCATCGACGCCACCCTGATCCGCATGTTCCTCGTCCCGGCGGTCATGAAGCTTCTGGGCGACGACTGCTGGTGGGCACCGGCCTGGATGAAGCGCATCCAGCAGAAGGTCGGCCTCGGCGAGCCGATCCTCGACAACGAACTTCGGGCCGAGGAGGTCCCCGTGCTGGCGACCGCGGCGCCGGAGCCCTCCTCCGCGAGGCCGTCCTCGGCGATGCCGATGCCGGCCCGCCCGTCCGAGCCGCTGACGCAGCCGCTCCCCCGGGTCGCGACGACGCCGCGTGCCCGCGCGGATGCGCCGGCCACGCCGACAGCGCCCGTCACACCGCCGGCGCCGATCGCGCCTGCACCCGCGCCGCTACCCCGTCGACAGCCGCGCCGCTCGGACGAGGACGAGGTGGCGTGGCTGGCCGCGCTGCGGGCGCCGAACACCAGCGCGTTCCAGGCCGTGCAACCGGCACCCGAGCCCGAACCAGAACCCGCGCCGGAGCCGGAGAGCCCCGCCGGATACGACGTCGAGCCGGAAGCGTCCGATTCGGACACCGGTCGGCACCACCGGGTCGACGGTGTCGCGGTGAGCGTGAGTGAGCTTCTCGCCCGCCACAAGGAGGACTGATCCGTCAGCTCCCGAGCATCCGGCGCAGTTTCGTGCCGTACGGGTACCGCGCGGTGACCGATCCGAAGCGCGCACGGCCGCGGACGACGAGGTGCAGCTGACCGTAGGGCGGTCCGGTCCGGACCTTGTTCGACACCGAGCCCGCGACGCTCTCGACGTCGTTGAGGTCCGCCGTGGCTTCGGTCGGGAGGACGAGTGTGACCGACCCGCAGTAGTCGTCGATGGTCAGGTGCACCACCTGGCTCTGCATCACGGCTTCGGTGAAGTCGAGTGTCGAGCTGCCCATCCGGGTGTCGAGGACCAGCGCCGGCGGCACGTTCCAGCGGCCCTTGCGGGTGATCGTCGTCCACCGTCCACGGATGAGGAGCGGCTGCTGCGCGGGATAACCACCGGTGGGCATTGCGGGCGTCGGCGACCCGACGGTCGGTGCCCCGACGGCGGAAACGGGAGCCGCGGCGCCGACGGGCGAGTGCGCGCCGTTGGTGTGGGCGGGGTCGATCTGCATGCCCGGCAGGTCCACGAGGACGGCGTTGAGTTCACCACGGGTCTTGGCGGCGAGCGCGGTGTCCATCCGTTCGGTGAACTCGCCGAGTGAGAGCATCCCTTGCCCCACCGCACGCTGAAGCAGTTTCCCGACGTGTTCGCGTTCGGCATCGGACACTCGCAGATCTCTCGCCTCCATGCGCCACAGAATAGGTCAGTCGCGTGACTCGGGATATTCGGAGCCGTGGGGCTCGTCGGGCTCGTCGGGCGTGGCGGGGAACATGGGGACGGACGGGTCGACGTTGGCGAGCGACTCGTATGCCTGCTTCTGATCCTCTGCGAAGAGGGACCGGACGGCGGTGTTGAGGAACGCGACGATGGGCACGGCCAGCAGGCCGCCGACGATGCCGGCGAGCACGATGCCGGTGGTGATCGCGAGCACCACGGCGAGCGGGTGCAACCGGACCGCGCGGCCCAGCAGCAGCGGCTGCAGCACGTGCCCTTCGAGCTGCATGATGCCGATGATGATGCCGAGCACGATCAGAGCGGTCAGCAGGCCCTTCGTCACGAAGGCGACGAGGACCGCGAGGAACCCCGTGACGAAGGCACCGACGATCGGGATGAACGCGCCGATGAAGACGAGTGACGCGAGCGGCAGGGCCAGTGGCACGCCGAGGATCGCGAGGCCGGCACCGATGCCGACCGCGTCGGCCGCGGCCACCGCGACGGTCGCCCGGGTGTAGCCGACGAGGGTGTTGAAGCCCTGGCGGCCGGCGATCCGCACCCGCGTCCGGGTGGTCTTCGGGATGATCCGTGTCACGAACTCCCAGACCTGGTCACCGCCGTAGAGGAAGAACACGAGGGTGAAGAGGGTGAGGAAGGCGCCCGCGAAGATCTCACCGACGACGGTGGCGGTGGTCAGTGCCCCGCTGGTGAGCGCCTCCTGGTTGGACTGGAGCGCCTTGATGACGTTGTCGCCGGCGTGCCGGATCTGGTCCTGGCTGAAGTGCAGCGGTCCTTCGGTGAGCCATCCCTGGGCCTTGTCGACGCTGGCGGTGAACTGGTCGGTCAGCCCGGGTAGGCCCTCGATGAACTGTTCCACGACGAACGACAGGATCGCGCCGACGATGCCGATCGTGCCGACGACGGTGATGATCACGGCGGCGGACCGCGGCACCCCGCGCCGGTGGATCCAGTTGACGGTCGGGGTGAGCAGTGCGGCCAGCAGCAGCGCCAGCGCCACCGGGATGACGACCGCGTAGAGCTTGGTGACGATGTATCCGAGCGCGAGCAGTCCGGCGAACAGAACCAGCAGGCGCCACGTCCAGGCGGCGCCGACGCGCACCAGGGGGTGCACCGACGCCGACGCGGGCCGCTGGGGCCCGGTGTCGGGGATCGCCGGTTGCGGCGTTTCCGCTTGTGCGGGAGCGTCGCCCGGTTCGTTGTCGCCCACGGCGCGAGCCTATCGGCGCGGGGACCGTCCGTGGCGGAGAAACGTCCGTCCGGCGCGGCAAGACTGTGCGCTGCCGAGCTGCGAAGTATGTCCCGCTAAATTATGAAGTCGTGTGGGCATCGTACCGAGCAGTGGCGCTGACGATTCGCAGTCGTTGGCCCCTCTATATGCTCTCGATGCTCGGGGCGAACCTACTCGGTGCGGTCCTCGTGTTCGCGTTCGTCCGCTACGGCATTCCGATTCCGGAGTCGGCGGACATCATCAACGACCACGTGCGCAATTTCGCCGTCTTCAGCGTGTATCTGGTCTTCGCGGGCTTCGTCAGCCTCACGGCGGCGGCGATGATGCTGCGGTCGGTGATCCGCTGGCAGTTGCGTGGCGGGCCGCCGACCCGCGCCGAGCAGATGGCTGCGCTGCACGCCCCGTTGCGGCAGGCCATCGTGCATCTGGTGCTGTGGGTCCTCGGCGGCGTGATCTTCGTGCTGCTGACGGTCGAGGAGATGCCCGAGCTCGCCGTCGCCGTCGTGGTCACCGTCGTCATGGCGGCCACCACGACGTTCGGTTTCACCTACATGCTCGGCGAGCGGATCCTGCGCCCGGTCGCCGCGCAGGCGCTCAGTGAAGGTCAGTTCGACCGGACGATGGCGCCCGGCGTCGGCACGCGGATGGCGATGACGTGGGGCCTGGGCACGCTGATGCCGGTCATCGGCATCATCCTGCTGTGCGTCACGCAGTTGTCGACCGATCTCGAGTTCTCGCCCAGCGCGCTCGCGTGGGCGATCCTGCTGCTGTCGATCATGGCGATCGCGCAGGCGTTCGCGCTGTCGATGCTGACCGCGAGCCAGATCTCGGATCCGATCCGGCAGCTGCGCCGCGCGATCGAGCGGGCGCAGCGCGGCGAGACGGACGTGCGCGTCGAGGTGTTCGACGGTTCGGAGGTCGGCCGCCTGCAGGTCGGCTTCAACCGGATGATGCGCGAGTCCGACGAGCGGAAGCTGCTGCGCGAGCTGTTCGGCCAGCACGTCGGCCAGGACGTCGCCCGACGGGCCCTGCAGTTCGGTACCGAACTGGGCGGCGAGACCCGCTTCGTCGCGGTCCTGTTCGTCGACATGGTCGGTTCGACGGGTGCGGCGGCCGAGCGCCCGCCGGGTGAGGTCGTCGAGCTGCTCAACGAGTTCTTCCGGGTGGTCGTCGACGTCGTCGACCGGCATCACGGCTTCGTCAACAAGTTCATGGGCGACGCGGCGCTCGCGATCTTCGGCGCTCCGCTGGATCGGCCGGACGCGCCGACGGCAGCGCTGGCCGCGGCGCGGGAGCTGCGTTTCGCGCTCAACGAGATCACGGGACTCGACATCGGGATCGGGGTGTCGGCGGGGCTGGCCGTCGCGGGCAACATCGGCGCGGCCGAGCGGTTCGAGTACACGGTCATCGGCGACCCGGTGAACGAGGCGTCGCGCCTGACCGAGCTCGCGAAGCTGCGACCCAGCCGGGTCCTGGCGTCGACGAGCGCGTTGTATTTCGCCGACGACGAGGAACAGGCTCACTGGGAGCTGGGTGAACAGGTGCAGCTGCGGGGCCGGCGCCGAAACACCCACCTGGCGTGGCCCGTGTTGTATCCGGAGTGATGTGAACGATCTTGGTTACCCTGGGCTCGTGGCACAGCCGGAGCCCGACCCACCAGGCGCCCAGCCGGATCGGCCGCGCGGTCGTTTCCGATGGCTCAAGTGGGTCGTCGGTGTGCTGCTCGTGGCGCTGCTGGTCGGCGAGGGTGTCTACCTGTGGCCCAGCCTGCACGAGTCGTGGCTGGCACTGACGGAGATCCACTGGGGCTGGTTGGCGCTGTGCATCGCGGCGCAGGCGGTGTCGTTGAGCGGCTACGGGCGGGTCCAGCGGCAGTTGCTGCACGCCGGTGGCGTGGAGGTGAGCCAGCGCAGGTCGCTGTCGGTGATCTACGGGTCGACGGCGATGGCGCTGACATTGCCGGCCGGTCAGGTGTTCTCGACGGCCTTCACCTATCGGGAGACCCGCCGCTGGGGTGCGACGCCGGTGGTGGCGTCGTGGCAGCTCGCGATCTCCGGCGTGATCGCGGCCGCCGGACTCGCCGCGATCGGCATGGCCGGCGCGCTGCTGGTCGGCGGATCGGTGAGCCCGTTCACGCTGCTGTTCTCCGTGGCCGGGATCGTCGCGCTGATGTACGCCGGTCGGTACGTGTCGGCGCATCCCGAATCGATCGAGGGTGCCGCGCGCTGGGTGCTGACCCGTGTGAACCGGTTGCTGCGCAAGCCGCCGGAGACCGGAATGGACGCGGTACGGACCACGATCGAGCAGCTCGACTCGGTTCAGCTGGGCAGGCGCGACGCAGCCTTGTCGCTGGTGTGGTCGGCAGTGCACCGGGTCGCCGACGTGGTCTGTCTGGCCGCGGCGTGCTTCGCGGTCGGGGCCGATCCGGTGCTCGCCGGCGTGCTGATCGCGTTCGCGGCCGGCAAGGCGGTCGCGACGATCCCCGGCGCGCCGGGCGGGCTGGTGTACGTCGACGCGACGCTGATCGCGACGCTCACAACGGCGGCAAGCATCAGCGCGTCGCAGGCGGTGGCGGCCGCGTTCGTCTACCGCGGGGTGAGCTTCATCCTGGTGGCGATCGTCGGCTGGATCGTCTTCGCGTTCCTGTTCCGGGGTCGGCAGCACGGCGACCTCGAGTACGACGTCGAACTCGAGCGGAGCGAGACGGCGGCCCTGCAGGAGCGGCGCGCCGTCGCCGATCCGCTCGACATCCGGATCGAGAGTCCGACGGCCGAGCCGGAGTACCGGTCGCCGCAGCCGGAGTGACCGCGGGCGCCGTCACCGCAGATCGGCGGCCATCGCGTCGAGGTGGGCGCGGCTGATCCGGGCCGCCGCGACCGCGTC
>Ga0131853_10010862_pt1 | contig 16648 bp, 7 predicted proteins | sample TergutLab28metaG_FD_92764 | JGI IMG/M metagenome (GOLD analysis project Ga0131853, IMG submission 92764) | Labiotermes labralis P1 segment gut microbial communities from Petit-Saut dam, French Guiana - Lab288 P1 (version 2) (version 2) | ecosystem: Host-associated > Arthropoda: Insects >...
CCTCCTAGGTCCAAATATTCTCCTCAACACCATATTCTCAAACACCCTCAGCTTCCTTTCCTCCCTCAATGTCAGCGACCAAGCTTCACACCCATACAAAACAACCGGCAAGATTATCGTTCTTAATCTTTAATTTCCTGGACAGCAACCTCTAGTATTAATAATGCAAAAACTGGAAAAGGTTCTTTCATCTTCCTTGAATTTTCTCATTCTGACAGCCATTTTGTTTTCTACTGCACATGTGTGAGAAAGGAAGTAAGCAAATTGTAACGAGCGACGATTATCTAATTTCTCTTCCTGCCGTTATATTATTAGCATGTTGAAAGTTTACAGAAAGTTGTTCAATAACTCCGTTAATTATTACAATCTCACGCAAATGAGACGAAATGAAAGGGTGTCATCTCCAACCTAAGCCTAGACCATTGCCACAGTAGCTTTTGTTTTCTCATTTTCTTTACGACCAAGTTTAACCTCACAGCCCTAGCGTATTGGAAAAGGAACATGGGGATACATCACTCACGATACAGTAGCCTGAATACACGTGCGAATTCTGTTGACATAAAGCGGCATATCCAAATCTCCTCATTTTCTGCTAATTCGAGCCCTCCCTCTCCAATCACTTCTGTCTCGTCCTTCTAACTATATGTTTATGTCGTTAAGAGCGACATTTCCCCTTTATGAAACTCCCAATAGCCACAGGAAGGAAACCAAAATACGTTTCTCTAAATGTTAACATATAATAAAATAGTCTGGAATTTCTCCAGAAGTTATTAATAGATAAAAAGAAAATATTTCAAACTTGGGGCATTATATCTCTCTCAACTGATGTTACAGTCCCGGCGCATGTCATTTCAGTAAGAAACTGAAGTCTCCTTTGCAGGAATTTGTCATTCTTTCCTGTACGAGGCTTGCTACAGCCTGGAAGAACATTCAGTAATGAAGCTGAAATAAATACATGTTGTTACTGAAACAGGCCGGAGACAGAAGTTGAACGTATGCTGCTACAGTTCACCCGAATTTGTAACCAAAGAAACTACATCGTTGTTGTTCTCTTTCAGAAAGAAACAATGTCTCGTATTGTCAACGATAATTATGCTGTAGTTTCTGAAGTTTCACATATTAAGTTTCTTCACCCTAGTTTCACAACACTCACATGAAAACGCCGGAAGGGAGACATTTATTTACTTAGCAGTGACTTCCGTTACGTGTGATTTATTGACAGCATCGTGTAATCATACATAGGAATTTAATATTCATAACAAGTTCGTCTTTCAAAGTTACAATAAATTACTAAGTCAAAACATTATTTCCCACTTCTGTCACCGCGGAGGTGCCATGCAAGTACGCTTTACACGTGTACGCTTGCATGTATAGTACGAACCACAGTTCAATAACAACAAAAAATTTTAATCAATATTTATTATTTTAATTTTACTTTATATTCTGTGTGAATATCAGGCAAACTTAAAAGTCTGCGATCTCGCTGACGGGAAATTCGAACACTTTCGTTAACATCTAACAGCGATAACATTTACTGGCAAATGTATTTAATGCCTTTTCAGGTTAAAACAACAAGTGGAAGTGCGTAGAGAAAAAAACCAACTAGATGCTACTGAATGGTTTATTGCACTTATAATCTGCTCAATATGTTTCGGTCACTTACATGCCCATCGTCAGGAACTCGAGACTATACTTGTGTTATTGCCGCATATGGTGTGTAATACCTTGGTTGCTGGTGGTCGGCGGTCAGGTGCAGGACAGCAGGCTATGCCTGCTGTCCTGCACCTGTCTGCCGACCACCAGCAACCAACGTATTACACACCGTAGTGGGCAATAAAACATTCAGTGGCATCTAGTTGGTTTTTCTTCTCTACGCATATACAACGATGCACGGACAAACATACATCAAATTCACAATTAGTGGAAGTTTACATTTCAATGTCCTGCAAACAATGTTGTTTCATCTCGTGTATATATATATATATATATATATATTCGTATTAATGTCAGCATTAAATGATAAATATATATTTCACAGGTGTGAAAATGTTTCAGAGATGACTGGTTATATAACGAAGTCTTATAAAGGGCTGGATTATGTATTCGAAATCATTCATTCACTGCGTGCAACTAACCGAATCAGGTTAATTGCGTCTGCAGTCACTATCGTTTACATTTATGCCGTAAAGGAAATCCTCAAAACCACGAGTCCCCGTGTGGCGGAAGGGATGTCACTCCAGATACGAAACAGAAATCCTTTGAAGGTTGCTACATATTTACAGACATTGTAATGGCAAGACGGCAGGGCCGAAAATTAGGCCTATTTAACCAAGTGGACAAACTACACTGTACTTTTACCTACCTATCCGTGTTCATCGACCTTAATAAATGATCGGAGGAAAAGTGCTTGGAAGCTCTGAATCGACATAATAATAATAATAATAATAATAATAATAAATGCGGGAAGAGGCACGCAAGTCTGGTCATAGATTTGTATACATTCTCTTCCAAAATTTGCTCTCCACATTGTGCGATTTTGTGTTTCCTCTTTCAGTTTCCAGTATCCTCGCTTTTCATTACGGTCATCAAGTAGCTTCTTACGTCTTCTTCCCCGTCTTCGCGTCACTTATATCCTTACGTTTATCTTCCCGTCAGTAACGTGTTTTAGAAGGCAGTGTCTAAGCAAGATGTGACCAATCCAGTCAACTTTCCTTCTGTTTATTGTTTGTAGTATATTCCTCTCCTCTTTGCTGTGCTCCTTCATTTCTCACACGATAGGTCTAAAGGATCTTCTCTATTCTTCTCCAGCACCACATTTTAAAAGTTTCCAGGTATCTCTGATCTACTTTCCGAAGTGCCCACGTTTCAGCACCATACAAAGCTATGCTCCTCAAGCAGTACTTTACTAGTTTCTTCCTTACATTCAAGTACAATTCGCTGGTGAATATTTGTACAGAATTCTAAAATTCGGTCGCTTTACAGCAGTAGATCCAGCGACTCTAATTCTTTTAATGCTGAAATACATTGATAAACATCCTACATTCATTGGCATGTTTGTAAGGTAAAGTACACTTTATCTTTTAGTAATAATCCAAATGTCATTTTGGAATTTGTCAGAGAGATGGTTTATGTTAATTCTCACTATATACGTATAATTAAAACATAACCAAAACATAATTAACTAGTCGTTAGTTACATGGCTTACAGCATGGATGAAGTTAGTAGACAAGTTCTTGCAGTACAGATATATGCTTGATCACCGTCGAAGTTAGGAGCAGGAGAATATTTTTAAAAATGTGTATAATGATTTCAAGCTGTATTCGGAACTGTGGTACATCGGGTGAGCAAAGGATGAGAGACAAAATAATTCACAGTCTAAAGCACTTCACTGACTCGTTAACCCTACCCTTGTGGAACAGAAATGTGCCTTCCTTGAGTTTACTCTACAGCCAGAGTAATATTTGTACTTGCTTTCCCTCGCTTACACACAATTCTCATTGGTCTACAGAAGTTTAGAGAGTAACATCCTTTTGTAATCCGCTGGGATTTCACCCTGTTGTAGCTGTTACCAATTATTCCTCGAGTGTTACATCTCTATCTATATATATATATATTTTTTTTCAGTACATACGTTGTCAGCAGTTGCAAACTTAGGAACTCAGTCTCGACAAGATAGATTTCTGGGTAGCTTACTTCCAGTTACCAATACTTGTAATCTTGCTTGCCTCGGGGCAGACCGAAGTAACTTTTCAGGACTATATTTCAATAAACGTTGGAGCTTTAATTAAACCTGAATTTGAGACGAAAAGACAAGGCAACCTGAGTAGCTGTAGCAAAACGTCTGCAATTTAAACTACTGCCACATAAAAAACAAACAATTGAAGTGCTGGGAGCGTTTTTAATAATTTATCGCCGTGACAATCTGGTATCCAATTATTCTTTATGCTTTTAAATTTATCTTTCCTTTTCCATAACAATATGCTTTCGGCTCCGTCTTTCGATCTACACTGTTATTCAGTGCCCTTGTTTGATATTTTGGAATCAATTATTTTGTCGATGTTTGTTAGTCACAGACTCTGATTAACAAATACAACAGGCTTAATGTACCAAAACTGCAATGATTTTGTCTTGAAGCACAGTGCACCATTGCTAAATAAAAGTAATCATTTGACAGGTGACGGTGCAAGGAAAACCATCAGATTTCACTGCAAAAGGAGGCCAATATTAATCCACAGTGTCTTTTCTGCTATAGGGCATCATACTAATATTTGATGACAGCTTTGAGACGCACACAAGAACTATGACACTGAGAAGGCTTGCAAACGACCAGCTCTTACGTGTAGATTTCATAAGCTTTACTTTCCCCCAGGGGTCTACTTACTCTGTGGTCGTGCAACGTTACATAGACACGTGTGATTTGGAACTAACTATTTTATTGTTATGTGTGGAATGTAACCGCACATACGATTGGTATTTCTTGTAAGATAACCAAGCAGACATGAATTTTTTCATTGCACCGTAAGACTGCGACATTTCACTTGCCATCACACAGACAGATGTAAGCCTACAGTTTTAATCTGTCTATAATTTCAGAAGGGAATAAGTCATCGTTGATTGCTGACTAGGACATCTGTAAAATTAGCTTCGGAGCTTATCCAATCGCTAGCTCTGATGTCTGGGATACTGAATATGAGGAACGCAGGACTAGAAAATTTGGTAAAAGGTTGGTGTTTACTTACGTAGTAATTTAATTATGAACAATTTCACCTCACGGCTTTCTTGCTTTGAGGAAAAAGGAAAATTAATATTAAACGTCAAGTAGTACTGACAGTATGAATGGTAACATGTAAACCAACAGAATGCACACAATTCTTTGATACACATACACTCCGACATGCCTCCGAAATATGCAGGAGTTCTTGTACATTAAAACATTATTGTAATTATAAGGAAGTGTGGGCATTTTGGTGGTTTACACTGCACCAATTATATCATAATGCACGGAATGGAAAATTTAAAAAAATAGAGGACAATGTAGTAGCGAATAACTTCACCACCTGATCTTTCTTTCAGAAAGTACAGTTAATCGGTCTTAAGTTTATTACCCAAAACAACCCACCCAGGAATTTCGTATGAAACAGTCTAGTTAACGGAACCACTTCAAGATCGTGTGGTTCTGCATATGAGTGCATCAGATCTCCTCGATTGTGACGCTGTCCCGAAATTAAAGTAGAGCTGACCGTAGGTCATATTTTATATAATATATTGTATAAGAACATTATTATTATTATTACTAAATTTGACTAATAACAGCATATTAAACAGACTAGGTTTACAGCTAACCTGAAAGGAATTGATACACAAAATACAGAAGTAAGGTATATGATGCACTCACCTGATGATGAAAGCGGAGACGGGGTAGTCGGGCCGCGGCTGGAGGAACACGGGAATGTGGAGACGTGACAACGGATAGAGCGGAGCATGTGGCACAACCATCGTCAACAAATCGTCGGATCGCAGCTCGCGGTATGCGGACCGAGCTGGCACGAGCGGCACGGCAGCAAGAGGTGTCAAGGGCTGGATCTGCACTCGAGGAATACAGCTGTTGTCATCCTTCAAGCCTTCCGCATCAGTTACAGTGCGCGGCTCCAGCACAGAGTACGCAACCTGAACTAGACGTTGTGGAGTTTTCACGGGTTTGCTAACCCTTCCCGTGCTATCCGGAGGTGGTAGTGGGGCCCACCAGTTGGCAGGAATTGTTACTTGAGCAAGACACACTCCGTCTTCACCGTCCGGGCTACATGCGGCCGTCAGAGCGGGTCTCTCGCCCAGCGTAGCGTGCAGAACGATGCAGACTCGCTGGTGGTTCCTCATGAGCAACTGCCGCCTTCCTCCGGGATCCGAACCAGTGTGAAACAGGACCCGCAGCACTGGGGAGTCACGTGGAATTTCTGTCCTCACAACATGAGCGCTCATGTCGAGGTGGTGCGAGACGGAGGCCGTAAGATCCATGTCGAGGAGGATTGAAGAAGTGGCGGTGCTAGAGTTGGATGTATGCAGCTGAGGCTTCTCTGGGAGTGGCAGGGAGTCTAGTGGGTCTGGAACTATGTAACGAGCAGGAACAGTCTGCTTTGTGGAGAACGGCCCATACGTGGCTCTTATTGAAATAGGCTGTGATGTCTGAAACACGGTGAATCTATCCACACTAAGGACGGACGAGCTCGCGCCAATGTTGCCGGCGGGGCTGAGGCCAGCAAAGCCCCCTCCTCTGGATCCTGAAGAAGATCCAATACTCCCAGATGCTCCCGCCAGATCGGCCACTGCTGAGTAGTATTGACGAGGTACGTGCTTGAGGAAAAACCCTCCATCTTTATTCTCGAAGTGGACCTCCACTGTACCTGCGACCCCTGGAACACAAGCCACAAATATATGCAATAATACTGCAATGATGGGCAGCAGAAGGATGGCTCAGTAATCATTCAGGTTATGAGGACGATCTGGACTCAAACACAAAAGGCAATACATTTGCGTGACTTTCTGCAAATTTTCATAGTGAAAGGTGTTGCCTCAAAATCGGGAGCGAGTCTCTTCAACCTTCCAAGTTACAAGCTATTTTGTCTACGACCCATAGGTATCCAATTAAGAATTCGAGGTATTTTTGCCCAAATAATATTCCAAATAAGATTTAGTTCCTACTCACTGGAAACATGACGTCTCCATGAAAGGGACCAATATGTTGGTGCTCTTGAGATAAACAAGGCTGATTCACATGGAAATCACACGGGACACGTAAATACTATTTGTGGCAGCGAGGGTCAGAATTGCCAATGTTAAAGAAGGTGTGAACTAGTGTCCTTTGAAGCCAGCCAAAAAATAACAGAAAAATGCCCATGGCAGTGTATCTTAAATTCTGTCTGGCGGAACCCCGGGGTTTCGCGAAGTGAAAATAAAGGTTCCCCAGGAAAACTCCACAGTGATAAAAAAAAATACTGTGTTTTAATACTAAAGGCATGCCAGTATAAATTTTCATTTTTGGTGTACGCTTTATGTATCATATGTGATTTGTTTCAAAATATGTGCATTTACATAAAATGTTGATCCCTTACACTTGTTTAATATTTAATTGTTACTATCTTCGATTTTTTTTGGTCTAGATGCGTTTAGCGTCACATATAAGAATTTTATTTCTTGTTCTGCGAAATGTTTCAATTACGAAAGCGTTCCGTGTCCAATTTAAACTTGTAAACACTACTGTATACGAACACCGCTAAAGTTTCCAGACACTCTTCCGGTGCACAATATATAAATCTGCATGAAATAATTGCACTGTCATCGAAATAAATTGTCGCAACAGCGTACGGAATTTGCCAGAGAAAATATGCGTGTGTGCCTACTGGAGGAATGATAGTGAGAGGGGAAACAGAACTTTTTGGAGGAAAACTTATACCATTGTCACTCTGTCCAGCAGAAATCCCACACATACTGGCTGGGATAGAACCCGGCTTCCTCGGTAAGAGGCTGGCAACTAACAGCTTAAACCATGCACGGCCTACAAGGTGTCAGACCTAGAGAAGTTCCTTGCATTCTCTCCGAATCCAATGGACTGAGAATATCCTCTTTAGCAACAACAGAGTGTAATCCATTCTTTTCTAACACAAAACCTGAAATGCGACTCTTTTAGACTCGGTTTCGTTTCTGTACAAATCCCAGAGAAATATTCTTTATCGCATTTGTTGGAAGTTCCTGGAAGTGCTGCATACAGTCAGAAAACAAAAACATGTAGCTAATGTAAAGAGTCTTTAAATGTCGTACAACAAGAAATAACTTAATTCACAGGAAGAGCAGCAATACGAATTATTGAATGCCATTTTACCTAAATCACCCTGTTTGATTTATTACGTACTTCTGGATAAATACTTTTAACTTTTACCTAACCGAGGATAAATTCTGACTTGCATATAGAGTGAGCTTCACCAGAAGCGCTCAGGCGGAAGACTCGAATGCCCCTTGCGGGAAGTCAGGACGAAACATAACGCTTAAGTTAAGTATAATAAACTGCAGTTTAAGAATGTAAATGTTCATGCTATATGTGTAGCAGGGCGGATTATGTAGAGGGATACAAACGACTTCAGCCTGTCAAACGACAGAAATAGAGTGCCGTTAGATATCTTAAAAATGTAACGCCTCTGAAGATAATGGACCGTGGAGCAGATTAAATTGGCTCAAGAGGTACCATTTGTGTTTACACACATTAATCAGACTTTGCAAGTATTTTAATGTTCCTCGTGTGCTCTATGTTCCAAGTAAGATGTGGTCATTTGTTTGGACTCACTGAAGAAAATCGCAAATAAAACTCAACCAGAATACTTGATGTCGCGGGCAACAATGAAGGGCGACACACCCTGCTTACGCGTTACGAACTTTACACTTACCACATTCAGTTCGGGATCGATGTGGTCATGTTTCTCGCCTTGCTGAATATTTAGTATTTCTACCTGGAATTAGCAACTCTTTCAAGATAAATAAACCGCTGTGCTTGCATGGGTTAAGGATGAGAATTGTTCACACCCCACAAACCACTGTACCTACCGGATATCTTTGTATTCATTTCAACAGTTCGCTTCCTTTCACGGTTAATCAGTTCACTCATCCGTCGGTAAAGCCAGTAAAGTGCTCGAATTTATTCCCAAGCAGTAATTTCTAGCATCCATATAGTTACATCGATTTTTTCCTCCCCATTAGCGTGTCTGGGAATTCGCTGCTTGATTCTAGTTATCAAACAGCTTACTATAAATGGCACAGAACTTTCTACTGCTCTCGTACTGCTGTCAGGAGTACCTCATTGCATCACAGCATTATTGCGAACTTCCCAGTCAGAGGCTATATCTTAACACTGTAACGAGTTATGGTAATGGTTGCACATAAGTAGTTAGAAAAGATGTATGGAACGGCTGGGAAGCAAAGCGACCACGTGATATGACTGCACAACGCAACAACTACAAACAGTCTGACACGAATTTTGGTGTACCTTCCCAGTCGCTCGGGGTAGACACCGAGCAAGTTGGTTCATCCGAGTGGCGCCAGATGGCGGGACACAGAATATGTGAGGAATTACTTGGGGTTTCTCGGTACCTCTGTCCGAAGGTCACATCCAACAATAGTTGTCTTAACCCCACATTACGCACGCCTTGTTCCCTTATTTCCAAGCCTTCTGCAGTTAATACATATTTCACGCGAATTTCGATGTCTATTTGTCGAGTCTCAAGCGTACATAGCGGTCTACATACAGGCAAGTCTGCTTTAACGTAACCTACTTGTCCGTTCAGGTGGCAAAGCTACAATTAAATGCGCCTGGACAGAGCACGCTGTAATAGCTCGCTATATGGTTGCCAAGGCATGGGTAAGGAAACAAGCAAACAGTCCTTTATTGATTATAGCTATATTTCTACCACTGTTGAGATTTAGTCACGTAGGAGTGGCAACAGTCAAGTCCCTAAACAGTGTACGCTAACTTGTAAAATTAGTTAAATTACGCACAGGGTTATTCGAAACGATTGTCGGGGTTTTAACAACTGTCAGTTTGGAACGAACTTGATTATCGTGTTGATGTTTGTAGAATCACAAAGGGTGCACATATAGAGCACCTGTAAGGTATGTAACAAAACTTGGAGTGTTGTTCTATTAAATAAGAAAAATAGTAAATCTTAAGTGTATTGTGTGTGACAAGTTGTTAAAACCCCGACAATCATTTCGGATAACCATGTATTTCGCAGTCAGGCTACATTTGCGGGTTACTGCACGTTTCATGTAGGCCACAAAAATAATAAAAATCCATTCCAGAATTCCGGAACAGAACAGAATACCTGGCATTCAAGAACCAAGCGAATTCTGACACCCCAAGTTTGTTTCTTCCTCCTTTATAACAGAAAGTAACCGGCATGGGTAAGCGTGTGATAGTGCTCTTAAGTAACCAGGACGTCCCGGATTCGAATCTTAACTCGGAAACGGCTAAATGTGCATGAGGTTTTTGTTGATTTTTTTTTGGTAGTTCAATATGCCGAAATGCTGCCTCAAATGCAGCAGAACTGTTTCGGTCCACATCTGTCCAGTTCAATAATCAATTAACATTCTATTAGTAACGTTATACCCTACGAGCTGAGCTACTGAAGGCGATATTAAATTACATATCAATTGAAAAGTAGCCAATGCAGATTCCGTACTTGCGTTAGGATTGTCAACCTACTGAGCCCCGTAATATCGGTTCAGTTCATCTGCTAAGCACTTTTCTTCAAACGGCATCGAGCGGTTCCCGCAGAACACAGATTTGTTACACAAATGCCAACAACCGTTGGTCTAATACATTTTCGTCCACCACCACCGCCACCACCACCGCCACCGCCACCGCCACCACCACCACCACCGTCACCACCACCACCGTCACCGTCGCACGGCACCTTCTAAACCGGACACACGACCCACGCAGCTGCTCTCAGGACCACCACCCATCTACAAACTGGGTGCAGAAAACCATATGCGTCAACTTAACATCTAATGCTCCTTATGATGGGCTTATGCGCCCGAAACATGTCGAGCTAAAGAAACTTCAATAAATTACATTGTTGTATCAAGTTGGCAGTTCGCTTTATTTCATAACGTAGCTTCTGTTTAACCTACACGGTTTTTAACACAGCTGACTCCACAACAGTCTTTCGTATTCTGTCCCAGAGGCGCCCGGCAAGATTCTCGACGGAGACGTTGAACTATTTTGATGGATTTTCTTCATTTCCTCCACACAAATGACGAGACAGCGCAACATACTTTGACATGACTGCTTCCGTCCACGTTCTTTCCATATTCATAATCTATCATCATCTCATAATTCGACTCTACAGAGCTAGAGATGATGAGAGCGTTGTTAAATAAAGGATAATAAATAAATAAATAAATAAGATAGCTAAATTTTATGTATTGTTGACCGTGCATCTCGATACAATCGTGTAAAGACAACCCAACTTGATGCACAACTTATTCTCAGTATATTTCGTCAACCTCTACATGTTTCGGGCGTATCTAGGCCCATCATCAGGAGGTACAACCGTACGTATACAACATTGGGTACTTATTATTCTTTTTAGATGACTGTCTGTTGTGCTGGTTGGATTGGTTCCAATTGTTATATACATACGGTTTACCTCCTGATGATGGGCCTAGATAAGCCCGAAACATGTGCAGGTTGACGAAGTATATTAAGGAAAAGTTGTGATCAAGTTGGTTTTTCTTTACACCGGATAAGAAAGCATTTAGGCCCTATGTGAGTCACAATTAGGCATCAGATAATACTCATATCTAAACAGAGCAGGTGTCCTTGAATGAAAATTCAGGCCTCTAGCAACATAGACAATATGGGATTAAACTCCCCTAGGGAAATATAACGCGCGATTCTAATGTGCGGGTCTTCTGGTTCAGTTACTGTACCAGTTTCAGTGACCCGTACAAGATACGCCTCACTATCGACCTTGCTGCCTACTTCCTCTGCAATACATCTTCGTCCTTATTCATTCTCACAAACGCAAACTGCTTCGTTTCCCTGGACTACAAGACACACCAACACAAGAACTGCTGGGATCGGTAGAGACAAGAACATCTACCTAAGGTGTATAGCAATCTGATAAATGTGTTGCATTACTAAAATTAAGGCAACCTCGCAGAAACTCAAGTTTATCATTGAAGCTACCCTGTAAGATCTACGGAAATACTATGGCGACACAGACATTGAAACAATAACTTATTTCAGATTCTGGACTGACAAGGGAGAAGGGGTTTAAACTATGGTCTTTTGAATAGTAACCTCATGCAGTTCTGTGAGTGGATACACATGTTTAGGAAAAAGAGTCTGTCTCAGTCTTCAGGGTCGATGCAAATAAGGCAAGAATGCGATCAGTTTGCTAAATGACACTATAACGTCATCTATCTTGTTCCCTCCATTGAATTTATGTCAAGATATCTTCGAACAGGCAAACACTAAGTTGTAAGAGACATTTTGGTGCTTAAATATCTTGAATAAAACGGTCATTTGGACGACTGAGAGAGGTATGAGAGGATAACAGTAACATAAGAGTATGGGAAGCAGTTTGTGAGCACAAATTCCAGATTAAACTGCATCAGCATATTGTGGCTTGTATCAGTTTCTCTGAAATTGAAAACTGTACCCCCCAGACAGCAGTTGTTTCTATAGCCGTCGTCGCCACCGTCGTCGTCGTCATCGTTATCATCATCATCATCATCATCATCATCATCATCACCTTTTCATAATTACGATCACCATTGTTAGGCGCTTCCAACTAAACAATAGCCGAAAGCGACTGTCATCTACATCATGTCTCTCTGCATGGAGCAACTCGAATCTCAAGGACTTCCGCGAAATTTTGTATTTGTGGCTGTCATCAACATCTGTCGTCACAACCCAACCTTGGCTAAAATCCGACAAAACTAACAGAAACTTTACATCCAAACCTAGTAACAGACACTTTACATCCCAACCTACCTACATTTGTGAAAGATCCATTAGTTTTAGCATTACCATGTCTACCTGGTGATCTTGGTTATCATGATTACCCTAGAGTGGAGCGTTTACTAAAGTTAACACTGATTTTCTGATTATCTTGGTTACCAAGCTAGAGTGTTCGCATACGTGTATTTAATTACGATTACCCTTGTTACCATCTTTAAGCAAGGTTCCCATTGTTCCTATGATCATCTTTGCTACATGTTACCTTCAGTTACTTAGGTCTCCTGTGTTCCTTTATGCAAAAGTAACAAGAAAACACTGCGAGCTTTTCGCTGAGCGCACATTTCCAAACTTGTTCTTGAGCTTGTTCTTGTAGTGACGTCACCGCTGACTGAAACCTTCTATTGTGCACAATTATAGATTACATTATTTCTTATAATAAAACCAACTAGATGCTCTAATTTCTCAAATTTATTTTGGGAATAAAACTCTACATGTTTCGGACAGTTCCTCTATCCATTGCAAGCTGTCAGTAAAACTGTATGACATATATCATTGCTGTGTGTACAGTGAAAAACTCCTGAAGATGGACAGAGGAACTGTCCGAAACATGTAGATTTTGATTCCACAAATAATTTTGAGAAATGATTTCTAGTTGGTTCTATTTGAAGAATTTATCACGATGCACGGTCACCTGAACGCCAAACACAACATTATTTGTTTGAACGAAGCAGATCCAGTGCTGCACACTGAGTGATACCAGAGATGTTCGTGTATTTATGAACGCAAACTCACGCAATCTGGATCATCTCTAAATCCTCACAGACATAGAGCGAGAACGTGCGTGGATACACATTCACAGAAAAATGTAAAAACGAATGAAATATTGAAAATTAAAATTAGGAGCACATTGCTGCCTTCTTTGATGCGTTTGTACAGCCGATTACTCGAGTCTAGAGGTTATGAAGTGAAAATACTTGTCTTGTAGGATTGGTTTTATCTGCTATTGGTTGCGTTACCGTTAGGCCCTAGAACCGTACAGTGACAGCCTACGATCTGAATGACTGGAGTTCAGTTCCTGACGAGATTTCCTGCCATTTTATCTTCATTTTCGCACCAAGGATGACTTTACAGCCCAGGTTAAATATGAGTGTTTACTTGCTACAAATCCCCTGTACGCATTCAATTCATGGCATTAAATGCCTGCATCTCTCACTGCACAATATTTCACCCCTCCAGACCACTGTTTCCGAAAACAACTTCCATCTATTTCATTTTATATAAAGATGGTTTATTTGCCTACATATTCACACTGACTTAAAAATCTTATTGGCAATCTGCATCGTTTCTATATTTAAACTTCAGACGCGGTTATGAAATTCAATGCAAGGACCGGTCCTAGACTTTGGAATTCGTTGGATGCAGGAATTGTAAGCATATCAGTTTTTTCTGACAACTATAAAGCTCTGGGGGACATGATCTGGTACATTACGGAAAATGAATTGTTTTGTATTTCGGTGAATATACAAGCTCGAATAGTGCATACAGCACAGAAATTTACAAAAGTACACATTTTTACAATAAAATTATCATTACGTCAATGAAGGAGCGTTTTTTGGACCAGAAACTTCGCTACAACGACAGGTAATCGCTTAAAGCACGACACAACAATATTTGCTTAGAAACGTGAAGATAGTTACACGTTGCAATCTGAAACGTTTTGAAGCTTTTGCTTTGAGTTAGTGAGAAAAGCCATATAGGTTTCAGTGAAACAAATTTCATAGCCAGGGCGACAAAATAACGATTAACCCTTCTAAACAGACAAAATTACTAAATAACCAACCACATCATATCAGTAAATAACTGGCGTGCATAAGAAGAAACACCGTACAGAACATAACTACTATCGTCACTACCAGGACCGCTACTACAAAATACAATTAACCAGCATACGGTCTGCATACTGCCGAATGTCGGGGACGAGAGTACAGAACTTATGTCTCGTACTCAGAGTGTGACGGGTTTAAATCTGTGTTCAGAGAGCGGCTTTCCTGGGTGGCTTTTTCGCGGTTGTCCTCGGTAACTGCAATAAAGCCATGCTTTGACCGCAAAGTAGGCCACGACTCATTACTCCTACGTCTTTTCTAATTCGTTAATCAATAGTCGTTATCATGCTACGCTTTAGGATTTTAGTCTGGGCTACTCAGAGCATCTTTAAATAAAATAGGAATCCGACGCTTGTCAACACAATGCTTGTCAATAAACGCTTGTCAATATAACGCATGTCAATAAACGCATGTCAATACAACGCTTGTCAAAACAACGCATGTCAATACAACGCTTGTCAACACAATACTTGTCAATACGCGTTGGGAAAAACTGATAGTCAATCATGAGGGTTAACTGATAGGTAAAATGAAATTCCTTAATGGTCACATACTGATTCGAAAATGTTACATACGTATATACATTTACTCACTCTTCAAAAGAGCCATAGTTTTATACATTTTAGAATTTTGGGGGTTCCTTAACACAAAATGACTCTCTGTAGTGCAGTTGTGAAAGGACATGAAATTATTGTGCTAAAACAGAGAACTTGAATGTAAACAGCCAACTAGATGCAATAATAATAATAACAATAATAATAAAATTGTTATTGTTGCATCTAGCTGGCTATTTATATTATTGTATCAATGATGCACGGTCACACAAACATCAAACACAGAACTTTATTAGGTAGAGTGGACAAAAATCCGGAAATCACATAGAATGGTTTGAATATTTAAAATAGCAGCGATCCCAGTAACATAGAGACACAAGTGGATACTTACACAAATATTCATAAGATGCAGACCACTCCCTCTGGATGGAAATGCAGAAACTACGAGTTTTTTACTTAGAGATGAAAAGTAGCGTTATGAAGTAAGTATCTTGTACGAACATTTGTCACTCATGCCCCACATACCACACGTAAAAAAGAACGGATGCATAAGAATGTCTCCCTTCCGTAACACGGATTATGGTGGACGCCTCCTCCAGCCTTGCCGTGAGGCAAAGAAACAGAAATACGTGTTGCTTATTTTACGCCGTTATTTTGTGCCCATCGCACATGTTTATATCATCTATCAAAGGATTACTTTGTTGAGATGGGAACGCGGTTTTGCACTTAGTGTATCTTGACAGGCTTCTTTGGGGATCTACTGTCTAGTCAAGACATTTCAAAACAAACTCCAGGAAACTCTTCCTGCTTAAAGAAACTGTTTTAAACGGGAATGTGGGATCTCTCTGACAAAATAATTGAGGACCAAAATAGGCGTAAAATCTTCGAAGTCCTATATATTTTGAAACTATACATGTATTTACTTTCTTGCATGTATCAGGCAGAAAATATCCTAATATCAGCATAGCTCAAATGTTATTTGGATCTTACTGTAAAGAACAGAACAACGGAACGCTCATCAGCTTTAGATTAGGAGCTTCACAACAGGTTCTCGTCTGTCATTTTCGTTAGATGAATACACAACGAAAAATCACGTAGCTGCAATGTATAGGCGATAACGGAAACGAGAAATGGTTTGAAATCCAGAAGGCAGCATAATATTTGCAACATGTTAGTGAAGACATGGGATAATATTAGAGTACATCTTGCCTACATAAGCGTACATATCTTTATCTATGCGGCGTCTCAGTTTTATCACGCCTTCATACAGGATCACAAATTGAAAACAATTTTATTTCACCAGCTGCAAGACTCCTAATAGTAACCTTCGAGAGGGTGGAAGAGTTTAAATATTTGGGAACAACTTTAACAAATCAAAATTCTATTGCGGAAGAAATTAAGAGCAGGTTGAGGTCAGGAAATGCTTGCTATCATTCGGTGCAGAATCTTTTGTCTTCCAGGTTGCTCTCCAAAAATTTAAAGATCAAGAGAGATAGAACTATAATTTTTGCCTGTTGTTTTTTATGGGTGTGAAACTTGGTCGTTGACATTGCTGGAGGAAAGGAAGCTGAGGGTGTTTGAGAATATGGTGTTGAGGAGAATATTTAGACCTAGGAGGGACGAGGTAACGGGGGAATGGAGGAGATTGCATAACGCGGAGCTAAATGATTTGTACTCCTCACCCAATATTGTGCGGGTGA
>Ga0131853_10010863_pt1 | contig 16647 bp, 16 predicted proteins | sample TergutLab28metaG_FD_92764 | JGI IMG/M metagenome (GOLD analysis project Ga0131853, IMG submission 92764) | Labiotermes labralis P1 segment gut microbial communities from Petit-Saut dam, French Guiana - Lab288 P1 (version 2) (version 2) | ecosystem: Host-associated > Arthropoda: Insects >...
CGAGATTCAAACGGTCATAACTCCGTAACCGTCAAAAATCGGACACATGTTTATATGAACTTTTTTGATCACAAAGACCTAGGAAATCACCTCCTGCAGTTATGCCCTAACGTCGTGAAACACCCTGTATATTCTTTCGGTAATAGATGTATTCTCGAAATTTCTACATATGATCCCCATTAAGACAAAGAGCGGACCGCCCGTCGCCTCGGCGTTTCGGTCCATATTCGATGACACTAAAATCCGGCGCCATCCAATATGGGTGCGCCCTGACAAGGACTAGGAATTTCTAAATAAACATTTTCAGGGCATGTTGCGGGACGGGGGCATTCGGTTTTAGGTGTGCAGGAACCCCGACTTGAAATGTGCGGTCGTGGAACGCGTGTTTCGCACGATTAGCTAACAGAATCTACAAATATTTTACACATAAAAACATGTACAGATATATCGATGTCTGCCGAAATTTGTCAAGACCTACAATGACACGGTTCACTCCGCGACAGGCATGGCGCCCTCACGAGTCACCGATTCAGACCTGCATGCAATTTGGAAGAGAATGGAGGCGACCCAGGGCGCGTTTGCGTCGCGAAAGCGACGTTTCAGATTGGGCAGCACGTGCGCATCAGCTAAGAGCTGGTGCGGTTCGCTAAGGATTCCAAACAGAATGTCAGCATGGAGATTTACAAGTTCGCCAAAGTAATTAAGAGGCGGCCGCTTGTCGTCTATGAACTCGAGGATTTAAACGGTACGCCCATCGACGGTCTGTTTTATCGCGAGGACTTGACCCTCGTACGAATAACTGACCGGACGTCCTATAAAAGAGGTAAAATACTGGACAAGCGTTTTAGACGTCCGCTGGCGAGGTTACAGTCAGGGCTTTGACTCTTGGGTGCCTGAAACTTGCGTTAAGAACATCTAAGTATGGCGACGCAGAGCCACTTTGTCACTCTGTTCAGCAATGCGTCGCGTGACATCTATGAACAGTATACGTACGCCGATTTCATGGTAAAAATCGTTCAGACCGTCGACCTGGGTTTGACCGCCAATTGGGAAGTGGGGCTGTTTGAAATTTAGTGTTTCCTCCTCGCCGCACATAGACGAGAGCCCCGTTCTAATATACTGTAACCTGATATCACCGCAATTTATGAGCGAAAGCACAGTCCGCAACATGCGGACATTCGTCTTCCCCTCATCTTCCTGTCAGCACGAGTTTCAAAACGTGTACTACTTGCATATCGAGCAGCACACATTTCAGGATATTCGAATCGGGTTCCTGACGACCGGGGGCTTGCACATCCCCTTCGAGGAGAGCACATATCACACAAAAGTGGTGCTTCATTCATTCCGCAGCCACTCATCTCTCGAACGCCTAGTGGTATCTAGATACAGGCGATATGCAGCCGAGCTATCCCGCGGTAGAAACTGTGACCGCCACGACGAACCGGGGATTCATCACTCGATGGAACAGGCTTAGTGGGAGTAGGGAAGTTCAGCTCTTTTGGGCGATTGCATAGTGACATATATAACGTGTCCCTATACTTGCTGCCGGGCGTTAGGTTGCAGATCTGGTTGACCAAGGCCCGACCTAGCTTCTATCTGATGAACTAGAGTGGGAATCAAAAACCTTTTTCAAATTCTTGGACGCCCAATTACTGGTCAGGCGCGTCAGGTCGAACCCCGCCAAATTTTTGGCTCACAATTCGACACTGAAAAACAAGGGGAGTCTTGCGCGGTATAACTAACGAGAGTCGAACTCAAGACGTTCACATTCGCGGCCGGATCGAAATCATTGTCAATCAACAACACCGTCCTGGGTCCCATCCCGAAACATCTGTTGTTCACCATGGTTAAGAACACATATTTCATCGGTTCGTTGGTCAGCAACCCGTACAAATTTCAACATTACGACATCAACGAACTTTCGCTGTTTGTTAACGGTAAACAGTTCCCTAACGAGGGCCTATCTTTGGGCATGGATCATGAAAAATGTCCGTCATGGGCCACAGGACGCTCTTCCAGGCGTCCGGCATACATCACTCGCGCACGGGACTGCACATAACACACGATATGTATATAAACGGCTATTTCATGTTACTATTTGATCTCACACCTGTTAGGGACGCGTCGGAGTTTCATACGTCCCACCCCGAGAACAGCAATATCAGAATTGAATTGAATTTTAATAAGGCATTGACCGAGGCGATCACGTGTCTGCTGTACCTAGAATTCGACAATTCAATCCTCATAGATTTTGCGCGTACCGTCACGACCGACTTTTAAAATGGAAACTGTGCAGATACAGAATACATTGCGTGACGTCAGCTCCTTCCTCGACATTTCCCCCTTCGATCTCCTACCACAATCACAAGTAATCCACCGTCATCGTTGATGCCGATCCCCACACAGAGGGAGGTTCACACTGGCTAGCCGTGCACTTCCGACCGAAATTTCGAGTGCCTACTACTTTGATTCATATGGCATCGTACCTCTCGTACCCACCATCCAGGCATTCATTAAATGCAACTGCATGACCTGGGAGTATAACAGGCGACAGGTGCAGGGCCTGACGTCCGACGTCTGCGGCAAGTACTGCTGTCTAATCGCCCTCTACATGGATCGGGTTACACACCGCAACAATTTATCTCACTTTTCATTGCTTGCATCAATGCAGACCAGCAGGTGGAGCTTCTGTACACTGCCGAATTCGGGGCCCAGATATCACGTGGCGGCTGTGGTCGATGCTGCCGCAGCTGCCTATAAAAGGTTGGTATTTTGTCGATTCTAATTATTCCTAATGTAACATGGCTGGAGGCAGGGAGGTCGTCATTAATTACGAGTTCGTGCGGGGGCACCAGAATGAGACGGTCGTCAAGAAATTGTGCGTGGCGAGTTCCGCGGCGTCCGTGACGTTCCATTTCAAGAGCCCCTACAAGATGGCGGATCACGGCTCATTAGAGAACGGCCTAAAATGGGCTGACGGACGTATGGAATATAAAGAATTGCACACGGTCATCACAAAGGCCGTGGCCAATTACTTATACCTCTACGCCTACGGCTCCCTTGCCGGACTGACCAGACGGCCGATCTATAATCCAGAGGATCTACAGTACCCCCACACGTCTCTTTCATTCACAAACGCTGGTGTACATTGCCATGTCGCAAATTTTCCAAATTTGCTTGCGCAACCAAAACCGCGCATACCCTCTACGATTGGTTAATGTACTATCTGCAGAAGAAAGATTTTGTCTAATGTCCAGCTGTTATGACACGTTATTCTGCCGAATTTGTTGCAGGTCTATAAAACCCCGATCGAGCACGTCCCACACCATTCTGCTGCTGCGATGGCTACTAGTCCACAACCTGCTACTAAGAGGAAGCGCGTCCTGGAGCAGTTGCTGCCCGACGCCTTGTCCGACATGTCCCAACTGGCCTGCGAGTTCAGCCTTCGATCCCCAGAGAGTGCTGCTGAGGCGTATATTTTTCATCAAGTCGGACAGGACCAAATACGTGTCTGTCGGTTTCTACCCTTCACGCGACTATCAGCTACTGGTGGAATTCGGCGTCATACGAAGGGGCGGATCCAAATCTCATCATTCTCAAAGACGAGCATATCGACACGCTGGCGGGCTGTCTACCCAAGATGCTCGTTTCCGTCTGCAATGGAGGAGGGAACGGGGCAGGGTGCGTGAGTGGTGCCTTCCGCCTATCACCGCCGAAAAATTTTCGGGTCGGCAAGACTGTATTTAGGCATGCAATATATTGGCCTAACTATACTGGACCTACAGTATCTTGACCGAATGTTTCACATAGTGCAACAACAATTGAGGGATTACGCTATGGCTTTGCCGGACGTATGTGACATCGTCCGTAACTTCAGTGACGTATGTCGAAAGTGTGCCTAACGCCAGTGACCACATAGACTATCGTCATCTCTTTTAGGAACTCGTGACAGCTGTATAAATTTATGTATCACTACTGCTTATCTTAATAAACGCTTAATTGAACTGAATTGTGTGTTTTCTTGGGGCTCACTACACATCTATTATAAAAAAAATATTCACTGCACTTACCTGTGTTTTCTCGACACCCCACCTTGCGGAGCAGCAACAGCAACCACCAACACGGATACAGCAGCAGCGGCGACGACGACGACTACCTCGGCAGCCACCAGGACACGGATTCAGCAACTAGGCCTAGTCTGACATCAATTCTCTCTCAAGGGGGGGTTACGCACATGTGCCAGGATGATCATATCAGGAATGCGAATGCGTAACATCGCTTACGTTCACATACAGACCTATGTTTGAGGTGCTCTACTTATGGCTGTCGAATGGAAGTGTCGCAGGGGAACACTGTTTGGCTCACGCTGTAATAATAACGATCGTGACGTATCTTCCGGGCTTGTCGATACACCTTCTAATTCGGACCGTTATTATTAATGAGTGAGCTACTCCATTTTCCTCTGCGACCCTGGCATTCGGCAGCCACGAGCAGAAGCACTTCAAACACAACAGCTATGTATGGGAATGTAAGCGATGCTGCACAAGCACACTCGTGACGATCATGCTGCAACATGTGCGTTGGCCTTTCAACTCACTGCACTGTGGTATCATGTACAAACTTTACCTACCTCCTGTCTACACAGTAGCACTTTCTTTCACGGTGCCTACACAGGTAACCACCAAAACAATGCTATGATGGGGTGTCTTCGGAACTTGTAACACACACACACGCACACTAGCAGCTTCCTTCCCGATGCACAAACTCACGCGCCCACCACAACAATGCTATGATGGGGGTGGGGTTCCTCTAGGGTTACGTTTTATACAGACCCTTAGGCGGCGGTTCCCCCTTCCCTAATTCAATATATCACAAGACCATGATTGGGTCTATGCTACGTCAGTGGCTTCAAACTTAAATGTCTGCGTCAGCTGGTGACATCACCTTTGTACCTGTAACTAGCCCAGGTGTACGTGCCTTGCTGATATTTCAGAAAGAGGCACGCTCGTGTAGGTGTTTAATTACAGTTAGATAAGTGCCAAGGTGAACGTGCTTAATTGATATTCTAACTCTGTGCGTGACTTTTGCACTGGCAACTGTTTTTCCCCAGACCACCCATGCATTTCATTGTTAATGGAATGCCACAGGGGTGACCAACACACTTGCCTTCCGCCTCTTGACATACATTTACCTAACTTTTTCCTAACAGGGAGCGAAATTTTGACATTACACTTTATGGGGAAAACTTGACTTTTTCTATTTTCATACGGTCTTTCACGTAGACTTTGGAACTTATCGTGCATTCAAATTTGATTTCATCCATTTTTACTACCAATTCTGAAGATGTCAAATTAACCTTCCATTCATTCACGCTTTAGAAGCACGCGGTGGGGCCTTCTCTCTTCTCCTCATCACACGTTGCGGTACCACACGACCATCTACCAATCCATACGGCGGCACGCCCGCCATATTTCCAAACTTAGCGCCCTGCCCCCATCACGACATCTGACGGCGGGTAGGTTCGGTGCTACCAATTTGTCCGGCGGGCGGGTTTGGGCGTAGGGGCTCCGAAGCTCAAGAACATGTAGTTCCTGGACCGGGACCTTCCTGCACTCAACGCTAAACACATGACGGGGGACCAAGCTGGACGGCGGCGGCTGCCTACCTCATTACATTACCCTCGGTTCATCATAGTCAAACGCCGATCCTTTTTAATATTATTATGCTAAAGAAAGATTAATGCCTAGGCCTCACTTAGGACCTTCCTGCACCAGAACCCAGCTGGACCACGGCTGCCAACCTCATTACTTTACCCTCGGTTCATCAATGACAAACGCCGATCGTTTTTTAATATTATTCTGCTCAAGAACGAGTAATGCCCGTACCTCACTTAGGATCTTCTTCCACCAGGCCCCCGGAGACCAAACTGTTAATAAATGTCAAACGTCGATCCTTTTTAATATTATGCTAACGAAGGAGTAATGCCAGGGCCTCACTTAGGTTTTTCCTGCACTACACTCGACACTGGGATCGGCGTAGGGGTGACTGCGGAGGGACCAGACTGCACGGGGGTGACAATCGATCCTTTTTAATATTGTGCTAAAGAACGAGTAATGCAGGGGTCGCACTTTGGTCCTTCCTGCACTACACTCGACATTGGGATCGGCCTAAGGCTGTATGCGGAGGGACCGGACTATACGGGGGGCAACACTACATACTTTTTAATATTGTGCTAAAGAACGAATAATGCAGGGGTCGCATTTAGGTCCTTCCAGCACTACACTCAACCCTGGGATCGGCGTTGGGGTGCCTCCGAAGGGACCAGACTGCACGGGGCAACACTCGATACTTTTTAATATTGTGCTAAAGAACGAGTAATGCAGGGCCACACTTGCGTCCTTCCTGCACTACACTCGGCACTGGATTCGGCGTAGGGGAGGCTACGTTTCGACTTCTTTTCTCGAGTCCTTCTTCAGGGTTGCCACGATGTTAAAGAACATCTAGTGCCTTGACATACCTCTCCTATGCGGACCACGTACCCCTCTCGGTTCGCGACCTACTCTTAAGACACTCTTACACTCATTCACTTCTTTTCGACTTAGTCCACTCTTGCTCCAAACTCAGTTCACCTTATTTTACACATTAAGGCAACCAACACAAACCTCACCGCTTACTACTTGCAACCAACTATAGTACGTAGAGTACAACACCACTTTACAAACAGGATAACCCGGCTATGGATTTCTAATTCATAGATATTCATACTTTTCTTGGAAAATACATAAAGGGATGCAAGCTACAATATTACGCTCCGTCAGAGTTGTACGACGCTTTGCTGGAAACCCCCTGCACCTCTTGCAATCTGACCGAAACCTTATACAGAGTAGTTAGTTATTTAGTAAATTTATTTGCTTTCATATAATCCACAGTGGGTAAGACCCACCGAAACATGGAACTTGTCAATTCCAAAGACGTACAAAGGTTACAAAATTCCATATTTATAACAACACTCCAGGTAATATAAAACAAATACAATATAATGAATGATATAATGTAGGTAAAAAATATTTAAACTGTAAAAATATCATACAATATTTATGTTTAATAACATATGAGCGAAAAGATCACAAATTGTGATGCTATTTGAATATAATCTACATCATACAGATACAAACATTCATGTACTTTTACATCCATAGCACTACATAACACTGAAATAGGTGGAAGGAAACTCCTTATTACCACCATCTATGTATGTCTACTTACATCATAATATTCATTGAGTGTGTATAATGATTTGTTCAATAGGAGAAACTTTAATTTTCTTCTAAACTGTTTAAAATCATGTAGTTGTTTCAGGTTTGAAGGAAGATGATTAAATAATTTGATACCAGTATTAATCACACTTTTTGAAGTGATGACGTTCTACACGACTGGATATGAAGATCTATTTTTCTTCTCGTGTTGTCATCATGTATTACCGAGTTTTCCGAAATACCTCCCCCGTATTTCTTCATATAGCACAACACTTCCAACACATACAAGGATGTCACTGTAAGAATTTTCAGTTATTTGAACTTCTGTCTACATGATTCCCCCTTTTTCAGACCAGTAATCATCCTTATCACCTTTTTTTGTATGCTCAATATTTTCATACTTTCCCTCGATCTTCCCCATAGTACTATACCATATCTAATTTTTTTATTGAAAATGCGCAAAATATATATTCCAAAGAATATGGGTGCTTACAGTCTGTTTCAGAGCTTATCATATAATATGTTTTGCATAAAGTACTACTCAAAAACTTAACATGGCTCTGCCAATTTAAATTTCCCATAATGTAAGTTCCTAAAAACTTCACTTCAGGCTTATATGCGATTTTAGAGTCTTGGATAAATATTCGGCGTAAATGGAGCTGATTGATTATAATGGAAAGACATCGCAAGCGTTTTTATAGTATTTACTAAAAGACCATTTTTATATAACCATCCATCCAACTGCTTTGTAACTACAAATAACCTTGTACATAATTCCTCTTCATTTTTCCCAGTAACTAATATATTCGTATCATCTGCATACAACACTAATTTCGCTTCATTAATATGGATAGGCAAATCATTTATATATAGTAAAAACAGGAGGGGTCCCAAAATGGAGCCCTGAGGCACTCCATGTTCAATTTTTTGGGTGATGACTGCAATTCTTCTTGTAGGCCTATTAGTTGTTTGTTAATGGAGACACACTTTATTAATGAATCTGGTAAAAAGAAATGCTAACAGCAGCAACACCACAGCTTAGGTTGTGAATTTTATTTCTTGTTCAATTTTTTCTGTTACTGTCAGCACATTTTTATTGCACATGATGTATAGGCAAGTAGACAGGCAAAATTATGCTTATTCTTATGTTCATACATTCTTCATTCAGTGTACTGAATTTCTTGCCTGCATGCATACAAAATTTGCCACAGTTGCACACACAACACAAAAGCTAAAGCAGATTGCTGTCGGTATTCTGCTCATTTACTGTACTGTGGTGGGCAAGTATTGCCAAGGTACCCAAGAATCTGTATGAGCCTTAAGAAATTTGATATTGAAACCATGGCTTTACTTTCTACTTGTTGTGCCACAACAGTGTACTGCAAATGATTAATACAACCACCATCACCACTTCCACAGTAATTATAATGGGCAGAGGCAGTCTGCCATTTTTTTTAAAGCCAAACACAATTCTACCCATTTAATAAAGCCTCGCCACTTACTGGTTCACTCACATCTACTACAGAAGTCTTTTGTCATTAACTACATAAATTCTATTTTTGGGTCCAGACATGACAGTGAACATTCACATGCATGTGCTAGAAACTTCTGCTCCGCACTGCAGGACGCGTATTTTCCAAATGCATTTTCTGTGATTTAGTGTAGCTGATCGGCCTTGATGTCCATTGACTGCAGCAGCAGACCCAGTTTTTCAAGCTTAATTACACTGAAGGATAGATATTTTTTTTTTTGTAATTTATCTAGTATCCTCAGTAAGGAAAAGTGTTACAAATAATCCACGTAAATCTTGATGAGGTCTGTAATAATTTTTCATAAAATAAGGTCTCGTTCACAAGTTCCGGTTGTCGACCGGCCGGTAGGATCCGATTACAGCCGGACAAAGTAGTGGAACACAGGAAAGTATAGCCGTATTCACACAACCCGGTCGTTTGACTGCCCGGTAATTTACCGGCCGGCTGCCGGGTAGCGCCCGGATCTATCCACTACTATGCCCGGTCGCCGGCCGGTCGAACAGTCAACAGTGGTGTATGTTTTGCTTATAGACATGTTCACACACTCCGGCTTTTACCCTGCTGTATCCGAGCGATAGCTTTCCACTGCAGTGTCAGTAGAGTACTAAAAGAGTAGTCTTCCTTTGGTGAAGACGGGCGATTTTGAGTTCGACATTGATTTGTTAATATCTCTGGTGGAAGCCAGGCCCGTGTTGTAGGACAAGACGGATGATATTTACAAAGAGAGAAAGGAAACGAAAAAGGCAGGGAAAGAAGTTTGTATTTGTCTTCAAGAAGACTTCGAAGCTGTAGGGAATAAAAAAAAAGCTTTTGTTGAATATTGCCATCATTTATTGAACACAGCTGATTGAAATTCATACAAACAAGTTTTTTTTACTTTATGTACTCCACTGTTCATATTTTTGACATTTGCCACGAAGCAGCTCCACCATCTGTTAGACAATAATCATCTACTTTATTCCTTATATTGCTCGCCGTTAACCCCCCACGTACTGACTGTCCTTCAGTTACATCTTCAAGACCAGTCCCTGTCAAAGCATCTTCAAATTTATTACCATCTCTCCCAAGAACAAAACTGTGCAGAACAACACTGGCCTTAACAATGGTGACAGCGAAGTCATGACTGACATTAAGCGGTCGCTGGAAAATTCTCCATTTATTGCCCAGAATACCAACAGCACATTCTACTCCACTCCACATACCTTCGTGCTCTGCACAACCGATAGCTGTAAACTACTTTTTTTAACACTCAGTTTAGATCCACCAAAAGGTCGACGTGTATTTCTGTTTAGCGCAATTTCCTCATCTTCTACAAAGAAGTGTGGCATATTTGGAACTACTGTTCCTGAAAAAGTCTCTCACTGGGTAATTCCAGCACATTTGTCTGAATTGATGTCGATAGCGTAGATTCTTCAAAAACGTCCGAGACTGCTACATAAAGTCTGTAAGAAATACAAACAAGCAACGAAGTTCAGTGCGGAGTCTTCAAAAGCTAGAAAATATGTGTACAGCGATCAACTTGGATTCCTATCGAAACTGATCAATGAAAGGCAAACAGTTTATTGGTGGAAAATATGGAGGGGTCTCAGGTTACTTAGTTGAACATAATATAGAAGATATGAATAATTTCTCCCAAGAAAATCCTTTCCTATTATTTAATAATCAAAGCCATCTACAGATGGGACTTCCACACACGGTAGAGGCGCAGAACTATCTTCCATAGCCCTAAAGGAGGGAATATGAATCCATCACTCATCTCTGCCTAGTCCTAATCCGTGGCTCGTCATTTTTAGTGTAGACAGGTTGGCTACACTAGATGTTTTGTGTTGGCCAACTTTGTGTACGCGTTCAACAGCAGAATTTGTGTTGTGCTTTTGCTGTTGAGGTTTAAAATCTTAGCTTCCCAACGACTGTGCAGAGAATACGAAATTTTGAAACCTTGAACGAATCGGTGTATGTTAAATTTGTATTCACGCATTTCCACATATGTTCTTTGTTACCTTGATCTAAGATTGTTTTGGCAAGCTAGATGAGACACAATGGCCTAAGGTAAATAATCTGTAGTGCGTCTTTGTCGCGCGGAACCAGCAAAATGTTGTTTAGCACTAACTGGTTGTAAGAATTACTGCATTACTGGCTAATTTGTTTTCAAGAAGAACAATTACACAAGTAAATCCTAATTTTGTGAAGAAGGGGCTCACTATTGCAATTTTGGTTGGAAATAATCAGGTTAAAAATCAGTGCAGTACACAGCTCTCCGTAATTTGGGATTTTGTATGTAGGTAGACAGAAATTTACAGTACTAGTGCCGAAGTTCCGGAACGTAAAGTGGAAGCCCTCCTTTTTTTTTTTTTTGTTATGGCGATGGCAGCTGTGCAGCTCGCTTTCCTTTATTCGTTTGCCAACAAACTGTCACCGTACTGGGAAAAGGAAGTAGAGTTCCGCATGAAATGATTAACAGTTACTGTGAAGTGAAATTTACGAAATAATGTGTTTTTAGCGTTTACGTATGTGCAAACGGAAGTACAGCTGGCTGAACAAATGACACAGTTACATAAGATACAGTACACAGAAACATGTTGGCACTTGTGTCTGGAAGACCGAGTTCTGCAAGGATAAGTCATTTTTAAATTTAACATTTCGGATTTTCCTTGCAACTATGTTATATTCACCAAGAATAATTTCCAAATTGTAGCACTGTATTAGGTATTTGTTGGTTGGTTCTTTGACATGTTTTGGCCTGATGTAATGGGCCATCTTCTGTCTTATGTGCAGTGTTTGTTTCATCTTAATGGTTACAGATTTCATGTATGATTATGGTTAAAATGCAGTGAGTTGCAATATACAGTACAGTATACAGTGCAGTACACAGTGCAGTATACAGTATAGTATACAGTACAGTATACAGTGCAGAATAAAATTCTAAAATTTAAATGTTGTGTTCACACATCTCTGTGCCTAATGAATGAATGCATATTCATTCATATAGCCTATTGCATATTCGTTCACAGTGCACACAGCACACAGTGCACACATCACACACCAAACATGTGATCTCATAACATGATAAGACAGACAGGCAGCTTACAGCAGCGATGTTTTGGTTCACAAAGGTGGACTTCCTTGACGATGGCAGTGTCCGCCACTGAAACATATTGGAATATAGTTTGACTGTATACAAAATTTTTTGAATTGTTTTGTATACATTTTGTTGGATTGGTTTTTAGAAATACTCTTAGCCTTGTGTCTTCTTAAGTAGGCTCCCTTTTGTGTGCTGCCTCATCCACTTATTCTGGTCCTGTTGACTGTGTGGCTGCATCTTTGTGTAAAGCCAAGAATGGCAGCAGTAGTACAGAGTGCAGTAAAGAAATATAATTGTGATGTGATGACTGTTCTGATTTATCAGCACAACATGGACTGCATAAAGACTGAACCTGATCCAGATGTGGAAGTGCACTCAGCATCCTGCAGTATAATCCAGCTGGTTGATATCAAGCAAGAAAAGCAACCTCTGTCGATAAGTTTCCCACCAGCTAAGGATGGCAGTGATGTGAGTTGTCAATGTGTCTGTTGCTAATGGCATGTAGCAGTAAAGAGCTGCTGGTGATGTATTTGTTATTTGTCTTTAAGTTGTTGAAATTCTGAAATCTTGCATGCTATATGTAGCAGTCTGCAGTTAATTCAGGTATTTATGTGTATTAATCCTATTTATATCAAATTCTTGTTTCCCATCTTTAAATGGCCATGATATGTATTAGGAATATAAGATATATTTGTTACTGTTTCATGGTATAGCATAATGCTGACATGTACAGTGTGGTGGTATAGCATAATGCTGACATGTACAGTGTGTTTGGTGGTATAGCATAATGCTGACATGTACAGTATATTTGGTGGTACAGCATAATGCTGACATATACAGTGTGTATCACGGTATAGCATAATGCTGACATGTACAGTGTGTATCATGGTATAGCATAATGCTGTGTTTCGTACAGCATGTACTCCATCCTCAGGTGCAGTAAATGTTCGGCCCGCCACTTCAGCCATGATCAGGTAGGACATTGTTACACAAAAAGAGCAAAAGGAAGAGGTCTGTCCTTACAAACAGTGGGTGTATGGTATTGTGAAGTAATTGTTGTAACAATAAGTAGAGGGTAATGTAGGTTGAACACAACTAGTGTATTAGCAGGGTGTTAATGAAGCAACATGTTTCGGCCTACTGGGGGGCCATCATCAGGTTTACAATGCTAGCTATAGGAGACAGCATATACATAAGCACTGATCGCCGAATGCAACACAAGAATGTATCGGTGCTACATACAATATCCAGCACCACGGTGGAAAACCAACACACAAGAAGCCATCCCATAGTGATCTACATATGCACTACAAGATTGTGTCAGTGCCACAGTATAAACACACCAGATGCACCTTCTACAGATCTCCGATACCAGCCTTATCTGCAACACGAAGAGGATCACGAACACCACCACGCTTGCACATGAGACCCCTAGGATGGTACAAACCTAACCACACACACGTGCCAGACACACCTGTAAATCATCATCTGAGTCTTCTTCCCCCCTACGCTTACATCGTTCGGTCAACAGAACCCAAAGTACGACGAACCCCACCTATGATACTACATACCAACCGCACGCACGTCCCCCGCCTTATCTGCTTAGGCCACTCCAGTCACCACATTTCAGCACCCTCCTACACACAGTCATTTCTCACATACACTTTGTAAAGCATGATGATGAGATCTCAACATCCGCTACCCACATTATTATTAGTCTCCTATAGCCAACACTCTAAACCTGATGATGGCCCCCAAGTAGGCCGAAACATGTTGTTTCATTATCACCCTGCTAATAAACCAGTTATGTTTGACCTACATTGTCCTTAACCAATTGTTACATACACAACGGGGATCCCTGAACTTAATATTAATTGTTGTTATTGTTATTCTAAGAAATGGAATAGTAAGTGATATTAAAATTACAATATATATTGTGCTACTGGATGTTTAGCTATAATCTATTATTTTGTATTAAAATATGTAAAATGTAATATAGTAAAATAAGATAAACAAAGGTCGACTATGTAGCGGAGAAACTTAAGCACTCTGTCTTTATCAGTGTGTTATCAAGCCTAATAAATGACCTTGGCTTGACTCAATATTTTCTTGAATAGGATGTCCTTTCTTGTCTTGCTCTTTGGAACCCCTTGTGTTCTCGGGTAATGGACAGTGAACTTCTGGGCGTGTTTCTGTGCACAGAAGTCAGTTATGTAGTCCAGTGTTGTCACATTACAAGACGAGTTGAAAAACTGTAATATGATATGAGACAGTTGTTATTATGCTAATATTGGGACATTTTCAGAGGTCCTGTTCCAAGGTAACACTTGCAATGCTGTAATTTTACCCACAATAGCAGGAATAAATGGAGAACTGTGAAATGTATTTAATATGAACTGTTTATAGTGATCAGATACTGTGCTACCATTCAGTTTCACTGATTGGAACACAAACATCAAATAACATACTGTGCAAGACAGAAATGCAAATGTGATGTGGCATTAGCTCATAACATGTGCACTACATGAAGTGTTCAGAGTTCCTTGAAGAAAAATTCCAGTGTGGATTGTATATATGAATGATCTTAAAGTTTCAACACTTTGTTTTAAGGAGTTCATTGGAGTGAGATAATGTGGTGACGTTTGCAACACTGTAAAATATTGTGTGATTTGTCAGAGTGCTAATTGTCTTGACCATGCTGTTAGTGTCTGAGTTGGGAATTTGGTTGTGCCACTTTTAGGTTTAATCAAGAAGAAAGAGAGATCAGTGGTACTGTTGTGTAGGCAGAAGTAGTGGAAGGTGCTGAAGGTCACTGCAGTTTGTGTGCTCAGTTTGAGGATGGTGCTGTTTCACACAGAGTGTGTATGAGTGGGCAGAAATGTTCAGGAAAGGTCAGATGTGTGTGGCAGATGCAGAGTACAAGGGACTCTCGTTCGATGTCAACGAGCAATGAGAAACTGAACTGCAGAAGCCACAGATCTGGAAGACAGAGAGAGGGGACCTGTTATAGAAATTAAGCAGGCTTTAAAAGTTCACTAAGGGCCAATTTATGTGGAACATCCTTTTTAAATGGTGGGTGCCGAGGCTTAGGTGCCGTATATTGGGGCTTAATTTAATGCAGTGTGAATTTCTTGTGTTTAGTTTTTATACTGTGCAACTTTAATTCCCTACATTTCATGTACATTCAAAATGATCCCCTCAGAGATGTCAAATCCCAGTTTCACTGCAATAGATAATGTACTGCTTTCAGGATGGAAGTGAGGTGATCAGTATAAAACGTGAGGCCACAGATACACAACAGGAGCAGCAGAACAGTGCTGTGGCTATAACATTCTCTGAAATAAAGGCTGAAGAGGAGGTGAGTTGTATTTCTTTGTACCCATTGTTATGCAGGTTTTCAAACAGCTTGTGTTGTCAGAACACTTTTGTGTTGTGTTATACATGTTAGTGTACACAATATGCACATTTAAACATGTTTCAGACAAGTGCCGGAGCCACAGAAACCTTCCATGTTCTGCCCTTCATTGCCACTCAGCTGTTTCCATACCACATGTTCGGTTTGCCCTTCCCACTGAACTGTTTCCATTCCACATCTTATGTTTGTATTCTTTGTGCATTCCCAGGATGTGTAAAAATTATACCTTGTAACTTCAATTCAACCTTTCAATGCAGTAACACACAGTTGTGGTCACTGTTAGGGGTGTGTAGTGGGAAGAACAACAGTTGTGAAGATATTTGGGTTGGCAGTAGATACATTAAAGTGTCTGTTGAATGATGTATCATATACATGGTGATTTATAACTTGTGGGCTTAACTGGTGAGGAGATTTCCATGGTGTTTGTGACTGGAGTGATTGAAATAAATGTGTGTGATTTTTAACTGTTAAGGAGTTATGACTGCTTGGTACTGAGAATAAAGGTTAATGATTTTTAATTACCTAAGTGTAACATAATCAATAAAATATCCACCCATAATTATGTCGGTCAGTTTGAGTTGCACAACCATTGGACTGCCCTCCTAATTTGAAGCTGTAAATGCAGCCTGTAACGTCAGTCACACAGATCACAACTTGCAACAATCAGGCTGGAATGAGGTTCTGTACCGTTATGAATCATTTTTAATTTAGCTTCCTTCCATTCAGTTTCTTTCAGCTATTATTCACTGCAATACAGATATACTTTTTTCTTTTCAAATGCTTGATCTTGTGGATGTGAGTCAGAGTAGCTGCTACAGTATGAATATGATTGATCCCTGCTGTGTCTTATTGACATGCTATGTGAGAAGCCAATCCTATGCAATACATACTCATGATTTTCAGGTTACTGGTTTGTGCTTGTTAACAAGCTGAAGGCAGTAACCTGGACATCTTGTGTCTGTTTGTACAAGTGTATTTTTTAATATAATACTTGAATAAAACATGTTGGGAATGAAGTGCCTTCAGGTTACAATTTCTACTACTTCACTCTCTGAGTAGTGATAACTACAAAACTTGATTTCAGTTTCAGTTGTGTGTCTGAAGTTATGCACCTGACAAGTGTAAAGACACCTTAAGTGATGCTGTTTTGTGACAGCAGATGGCAGTGTTTTGCTTGGCTGGTTAATGTGACAGCTGTAGCTGTATGCAGCTTATTGCCTTAATTCTGATGTTCCACAGTTGACAGCATTCAGTTTCATGTGGCATGTTGCACTGCAATGTCATGTAGGTGGAGATATATTACTGACATTTCACTTGTTCAGTTACTACCGTAAAGTTGTCCAAATTGTCTCCCAGCTGTCA
>Ga0131853_10010864_pt1 | contig 16647 bp, 7 predicted proteins | sample TergutLab28metaG_FD_92764 | JGI IMG/M metagenome (GOLD analysis project Ga0131853, IMG submission 92764) | Labiotermes labralis P1 segment gut microbial communities from Petit-Saut dam, French Guiana - Lab288 P1 (version 2) (version 2) | ecosystem: Host-associated > Arthropoda: Insects >...
TACACAAACACACACAAACACACACTCAAATATCAAAAAACTCACACAACAATAGAAAACACACACAACCCCATATTACAAAAACAACACCTACAAACACCCGCACATTACCAAACCCACAACACACACATATAAGAAAACACACACATATACACACGCACACATTTAAAATCCATATACACTCACAGACATTAAAATACAAAGACATACACAACCGCGCAAATTGAGAAACCTACAAATTCACAAAAACACATTACAAAACTCCCACATACACACGTGCAAACAATACAACACCCACACATATACACAATCACTTATTATAAAAGAGAAATTAACAAACACGAACAAATTAAAAATCTTAAAATATACAAACACTGACACATTAGAACACACAAGCTTCTACACATCTACGCATTAAAAAATAACAATAAATTAACATTACACAAATCCTCTAATTAAAATTGCACAATACACACAAGCACATATTACAAAACACACACACGTACCCAAAATCACTTATTAGAAAACTCACACATAAACACAAGCAAACAATACGAAATCAATACCTACAGACACCCACGAAACATAAAACCCAAACTAACACAATACCATACAATAAAAACCACATATATACCCACACTCACATATTAAACAACTCAAACATACACCACGCACACATAAAAAAAACCAAACTACATACACTTACACATTGCATTACCCACAACATCCACACACAACCGGAATAAAAAAACCCACAATTTAAACACAGATCCACACAGTTGAACACCTAACATACACACCCAAGCATTGCAAAACCAACAATACACAAGCACACACATTACAAAGCCCACACAAACCCACAGACACACATTATGAAACCCACACTCCAACACAAACACACATTACAAAACACATACATACACACACCCACACATTTGAAAATCCACAATAAAAAATCACCAACACACGCATTACAATTCCGACACATAAAATATCACAACCATTATAAGGCTACACTTAAACAATCTCACAAATTACAAAACTCACACATCCAAACTTCCACACTTTTCAAAACCAATTAATACTCTCACCAATACATTGAAATCACACACATAAACACACACAAACTCCATAAAACTAAAAATTCACACATTCACAAAAAACACACAGAAACAAGTTCCACACTTACACAACCCCACACATAAAATCCCCATATACCACTCACACAATTAAAAATTTCGCATATACACAAACCCATATATTAAAAAACCCACACTATACCCACACACACACACTCATTAAAAAATTCACAATAAAAAAACACGCACTTAAAAGAACCCGAACATAAGGAAAACCACACGTTACAAAACTAACAATTACACACAATCACTCATCACAAAACCGCACATACACAAACGCAAACAGTCCAAAACGCAAACATACAATCACAAAAAAAATCTCACACACACACACACATTAAAAAAACACTACAAAAACAACACATGCACACAGCCACACAAAACAAAACCCACAACACACGCAGAAACACTCATTACAAATTCTACATAAAGAAATACACACAAACACTACAAAACCCAAAACACTCACACATCCAAAAATTAGAAACAAAAAACACAAACAAAACGAAGCATTAAAACACCGCACAACAAAACCACAATTTGCAAAACCCACAACACACACAAAAAAAGAAAAAACCGAAACCATCAGACTACCAACCATTAAATGACCCACAAATACACACAATCACACATTAAAAACAATACAAAAGACACTCACAAGAACATTAGAAAACACACGCCTACACCCACGCACACATTACACATGCACACACAAACACAAACACACACACGCATACACACACACATGCATTGCAAGACCAAAACATACACACATGAATATATTAGAAGACATACATACACACAAAATAAAACTTTACAAATCCAACAACATAAACACACCCACATATTACAAAATTCACAACACACACAAACACACCCATTAAATATTACAAAAATACAAACCAACATATATTAAAATTTAAATAAGACTATTATACTCACATCCACATATATTGAAACCCACAATTACAAAAAAAAACCACATTTACGAAACCCACACGTACACACACGCAAACATTAAAATCCAACACATTAATATAACCACAAATTAGAGACCTCAGGACACAAACAGTTACAATTCACAAATCCCGCACACACTTAAATCGAACATTACAAAACCCAAAACACATACACCCACACGTTAAAAAACGGACATTGGCACAAAAACACATATTACAATACGCACAACATACACAAAACCGCACATTCTAAAACACATATATCCACATATTACAAAACCCACACATTCACACTCCCATCCATTACAAAACCCAGAAATAAACACACCTAAACATTACAAAACACACAACACCCACTCACACATCCACACATTTCAGAAGCCCACATACACAAAATCACAAATGAAGTATATCTAATCATACATAAGCACTCACGTTACAAAACTCACAACATTAACATCCACATATTAGAGGAAACAAATTATCAACATTCCCACACAATTGAAAACACAATATTTACACAGAAGCAAACATTACAAAAGACATACACACAAACACATCATAAAACCCACAACATACACGAAACCATATTACAAAACACAAATACACACACACACACACACATATATAAACACATACACATTACAAATTTCACATCATACAAAAATCACTCGCTAATAAACCCAAATATACACAAACAAACATTTCAAAACCCACACATACACACAACTAAAAACACAATACTCACACATACCACAAACAAACATTAAAAACCCCTCACAAACACAACACACAAACATTAAAAACGCTTACATACACACACCCACAAATTACAAAACACCAATACACACACAATCATACATTAAAAAACACAAAGATACTAATACGCACAAACAATAATACAGAAAATATAACGACACACAAACATGAAAAAAAGACAAACGTACACAAAAAATCACATTGAAAAACACACCTTAAAACACACATATATACACAAAACCACACATTAAGAACCCACATTACCACACAACCACACATTAAAAAATCCACACATGAAATCAACCAGATAAAAAAAACCCCAAAAATAAACAAAACAAAATATTACATAAACTAAACATACACACATCCACACAATACAAAACCCAAAGATGCACACCCCAACAAATTACAGAACACAAACAATCACACACATATTACACAAATCAAACATACACAATGCACAATTTACAACAGGCTAAAAAACACACACGACAAGATACAGAACCCACACAAACACATACACAAAATTTACAAACACACACCATTCACGCAAATTCACATTACCAAAACACAAACATAAACACATCCACACATTACAAAAGCCAAATATTCAACCAACCACACATTAAAAAAATCACACATCCACACACGCAAACATAACAAATCACATACAAACATAAACACTCAACTTACATAACACACAACATACACGCAAACACACATTACAAAACACACGACATACACAAACACATTTTACAAAATCCACAAACACAAAAATGACACACTAAAACACCCAAATATACACACATGCAAACATTACAATTCACACAAATACACACAATCACACATTACAAAAAACACACACACAATAACACACACTACAAAACCAGTCCATTCAAACACACCATCATACATTAAAAAACCTAAAATTCACACACTACCACACATTTAAAATCCAACATATAAACACACACAAACACCACAAAATCCAAAACACGACATTCAAATATTACAGAACGCGCACTACCTAACCCAAAAATTAAAAAACCAAGAATACACAAACCCAAATATTAGAAAACTCACACTTACCCAAAGACACACATTACAAAACACACAACATTAAAAACACATTTCAATTCCACAAACACACAAAATCACACATTAAAAAACCAAAATACACAAACCCACACATAAAAAATTCCAAACATACACACAACCACACATTAAAAAACTCATTTATATATGCACCGACACATTAAAAACCACACATACACTCAAATAAACTTTATAGAACCAATAAATACACACACGCACATATTAAAAATCCCACACATACCAACAACCATATATTACAAAACATAACTTACACATACGGACACATTGAAAAAACGAAAATATTCACACACATACACATGATAAAAACAAAACATACATACGCCCACATTAAAAATTCAAACACTATAAAACTGACATATACACACATCCACTCATTAAATCCTTCATACACACACACACACAAACAATACAAAATCAACATAAGAACACAACGATATATTACAAAATTCAAAAATAAACAAATTAAAAACTTATAGAACCCCACAAATACAAACACACACATTAAAAACCCTCTCATACATAGACACAACAATCACACACATTACAAAACCATACATACACACAACCACACATTATAAAAATCAATGTTACTCACAAAATATTTAAATTACGCAAGCATACAAATACGCACTCATAAAAAATCCTACACATACACACACCAAACCCTTAAAAATCCATATAATACACACACACATATTAAAAATCACACAGCATACAAACACTCACACATTAAGAACCTACAACATGCACACACCACACATTAAAAAACCAAATATACACAAAAACACACATAGTAAATCCAACATACACACATTAAAAACCCACACATACACATAAACACACATTACAATTACCACACATACGCACACCCACAAATTACAAAACCCACATATACACACACGAACACCTTACAAAACACACAACATGCACAAATATACACATTACCAAATCCAAACATACACACAGCTACACATTAAGAAACCACAATTAAATACCCACACCTACACATTTGAATAGACAAAATGAAACACAAAACCACATTAAAAACCCAAATATACCTAAAACCACATATTTGTAAACCAACACATAAACACACACAAAAATTTGTAAACACACGTACAGTTAAATATTTTAAAGCCCATACATACAAACAAACACACATTACAGAACAGAAAAACATCCACACGCACACATTATAAAAATCAAAACTTACACACGCCCATAATAAAAAAATATATACACATAACCACACATAAAAGTACATAATTAAAACACCCACTCATACAGAGAAACAAAATTAAAAACCCACATTTCAAACACACGCACATTCAAAAATTCACACATGAACACACACACATATAAAAAAAGCAAACATAAATAAAAATAAAAAACACAATCACTCAATAAAAAACCCACACATGCACACCCCTACACTTTACAAAACACAGTCATAAAAAACACACAAATTACACAAACCAAACAAAAACATACGCATATTTTACAAACGGCTAACACACACACACGCACATAATAAAAAACCCTCACAAACACATAACAACAATTTAAAAAACACACAACATACACGCACCCTCACGTTACGAAACAAACAATAAAAACATCCACACGTCACACAACCCCTACATACAAATAACCACACACAAAAACACACACCTACACATATGCAATCTTTACAAATCACCACAAACACAAAACTTCACCTTCCGAAACTCACAACATATACGCAACCTCACATTACGAAAAAAAAAATATATATATATACACACACACACACATAAAAAACACAAATACAAAGAAGCACGCACTATAACAAACAAAACTACACAATGCAAATAATAAAAAACACACAAATACACAACCTCACACGTCAAAATAACCACACACACACACAGACACAAAAACACACTACAAAACACACATAAAAACACACATTACAAAACACAAAACACACACAACCAAATATAAATAATTCCACATAAACAAACACACGAACATTAAAAAAACAAAAAAAAAAAACACACACCCACACATTAAAAACCAAAACTAACTAACCCAAATACTACAAAACCCAGAAAACACACTACCACATATTAGAAAAAATACTTACGCAAACGCACACATTACAAAAGGCACAACACACACACACACAAAACACATTACAAAACCAACAAAACCGAAAATCACACAATAAAGTGCAACATACACACGCTCACAAATTACAAAACCCACACATACACACATCCACACCTTACAAAACCCACACATACACTCATACATAATTACAAATCCCACAACACTCACACAACCACACATTACAAAACCCGCACATACACACAAGCACACATTACAAATCCCACACATACACAAAATTCCAATTTAAAAAACGCAAATGTACACACACACATTACAAAACCGAAAAATACCCACATCAATACATTACATATATCACAATCACACGCACATACACTTAAAAACTCCCAAAAAATTCAAACATACACGAAGGCAAACATTATATAACAAAAATATGCACACATGCACACATTACAAACCCCAAAACATAAACAAAGCCATACATTACAAAACCCAATTATAGACAAACTCGCACAATCCAAAATCAACACATACACACAACCACACATTAGAAAACCAAAACATACACACAAGCACACATTACAAACACAAAATATAGACACACACACAAAAAATTTCTACAACGTACACAAACATATATTAATATCCCTGCAACGTACATACACCCACACATTACAGAACGAGAACAAACACACACTCAAACATTAAAAACCCACAACTCACACAAAAACATATATTAAAACATTCAAACATACAACCTTGAAATCATCACAAAACCCACAATATACACACACTCACACATTTCAAAACCCAAAATTAAACATATCCACATATTAAAGAACCTAAACGTACATAAAACCACACATTATAAAACAACAATTTAAACTTTCCACTTATTAAAAAAACCAAATATACACACACGCACATATCACAAACAACACATACAGACAAACAGACATTACAAAAACCAATATTTGGCACCCACACACACAAACATTGCATTACGAAAACTTAAACATATTCACACATTACTAAACCCAAACATACACACAATGGTGCATTACAAAAGGCAAACCTACAAAGACGCAAACATAAAAAACACAATTACACACACACAATTACTTAATATAAATTGACACACACGCACCCATTACATAACCCACAACATAAAGAACCATGCATTAAAGTACCCTAACATACATAAGACCATACATTAAAAAACACAAAATATATACACTCGCACACTTTACAAACACCATCTTACGCACACCCATTCTTTAGAAAACACACACACTCATATAACCACACATTAAAAAAACAAACACACACATACACACTCACACATTAAAACCCAAACATATAGGCAGTCACGCATGACAAATCCCACACACAAACAAATCTACAAATTACAAAACCCACACAAACACACATCCACACAATAGAAACACACAACTTACGCAACCATATATTACAAAACCCAAAAAAATTTACACACACGCATTAGAAAAACAACATACATATAAAACTCATATTAAAATAACCAAACTCACCCACACTAACACATTTCAAAGCCCACACACACACAATCACTCAATCCAAAACACACACGTCCATATAAACAAATTACAAAAAACTCAAATAAAAACTAACAAATTACAAAGCACACACACCCACACACAAATTTCATAGACCACAACACACACAGAGCCACACATTTCAAATCCCACATATACAGACAAACACATTACATAATCCACAACACACACCAAACCACATATTGAAGAAACCACACTACATACAAAACAACACTGAAAAACACACTTATACAGAAAAAGAAACATTAGAAAATCCACACATTCACACACCCACACATTAAAAAACCACAACACAAAACAACCGCGAATTTGAAATCCCATAAACACACACACACACGCACGCATTATATGCCCCAAACTTACAAAAACGAAATCGTTAGGAAAACCAAACTTACACATGTACACACATTACAAAACCACATATAAATATACGAAAATTTAAAAAAAGCACACATGCTAACACAAACACACAGTAACAAATTACAAATCCAAAACCACACACACACACAAACACACATTACAAAATAAAAAATCTAGACATTTCAGAACACAGACACACAAACACACATTACATAACACCACACAAACACACACATTACAAAACACAACATGCACACACACAAACATTAAAAACCCACAACATACAGTTAACCGGATATTTCAAAACACAAAACATGCACTCAATCACACATTACAAGGCCCAAGCATACACACACAAGCACATATTACACAGATCGTACCATACAAACGTACAAAAATTAAAAACACACACATTCGCACAAGCACAAATTAAATAACATACAACATACACCCAATAATATAATAAAAACACAAACATACAAACACACAAATTTTGCAAAACACAAAACATACACACTACCACATATTTCAAAACTCACAAGACAAACACAAAACCACACGTTAAATATCCCACACATACAAAAACACACACATTAAAGAAAACCACAAAACATACAATCTCACATATTAAATACCCACGCTCCACATAAGCATATTATACAAAACCCACATGTACATACAACAACACACTACAAAACCAACACATACAAACAACCACATATTACAAATCCCAAACGAAACAATACACTTACAAAACATCACTCACGCAAACACACACGCACACATTAAAAAACACACATATACACATATGCACACAATACAAAACAAACACATATACTCAACCACACTTTACGAAAAGATATTTACAAAAACGCACACATTAGAAACCGCAAATACTAAAAACCCTCACACATTACAAAAGCCGAACATATACACACCCACATATTAAAAAACTTTAAAGAACCACACATACACAAAACCAAACATTAAAAATCCAATCATACACAAATATACACACATTCACAAACTGGATATCTAAAACATGCACACACGCAAACACTAAAAAAACCCAAACATAAACAAACACTCGCACATTACAAAAAGACAAAAAAGATTAATTAAAAAAACCAAAATTACACACAAGCACAAATTACATAAAACACAACATTCACAGAACAAAACATTACAAATCCCACAACACAAAATCGGTCTAACTCAATAAAACCAAACATATATACAATCATACATTAGGAAAACAACACATACACAAACACAAACTCAACAATTCCCACACAAATCCTCACCCACACATTAAAAAATGCTCACATACACACAAAAACACATTAAAAGACAAGCACACATACACACCCACACATTGAAAAACCCTGACGCACACACACACACACACACACCCACAATTTACAAAAACAACATTATACTAAAAATGACACATTACAAAACGCACACTTAAAATCAAAAGTCACAAAACCCACACATACACAAACATTATAAAACCCACACTTACAGTCACACACATTACAAAACACCCACACACAAAGAAATACATTACAAATAACACACCTACACAAAATCACATATTGATAAAACCACAACACACCCACAAACCCACATTTCAAATTCCAAACCTACACAATCACAAACATTACACAACACAAAACAGACACACAACGAAACACTCGAAACACATAACACACAATAAACAAAACATTAAAAAACACAAACAAAATTAAAACATTTCAATAACCACAACACACACAAATCATTATATTAAAAAACCCACACGTGCAGATCACCAACGATTTAAAATCCCACACATACACACACTCACAAACATTCTGAAACTGGGTCAAGCCTTCAACTCCACATTATAAAACCCAAATCCACAAATAGAATCATTACAAATCCCAAGCATACATACACGCACACATTAAAATAGCCTAAAGTACACACAAACACACATTAAAAAACCCACATATGCAGACACTCATATATTACAAAATCAAAACCTACACAAACGACACATGAAAAACCTACAACTTTCACACACATAAATATTACGAACCCCTAACATACACAAACACACACTTAAATAAAACACAACATACGCACACACATTAAAAACCCAAACACACACACACACATTAAAAAATTCACAACAGGAGCACAAGCATATTAACAAAAACTTAGACACATCCACACATTATTAAACCCATACATACAAACGCACACACATTAAAATTAACACACAAATTACAAAAAACAGACACACACACACACTCACACACATTACAAAGTCCACACATACGCAAACCCACGCAATACAAAAAAACACAACACACACAAAAATATACATTAAATTAACAAACATACTCACAAGCAAAAATTACAAACAAACAACCACACATTAAAAACATACATACAAAAAACGACACATTACAAAACGCACAATACACAATGCGAAACATTACAATCCAACACATAAACAGTCCCACATATTATAAAACGCACACCACACATATTCACACTTTAAAAATCCCGCACATACATAAAATCAAATAGAACAAAACCCAAAAAACCTACACATTACAAAACCAACACCCCTCACACTAGCACACATTACAAAAACCAATACATAAGCAAAACCACACTTTAAAGAAACCCCAACACGCACACACATTACAAAATCCACACATTCACAAAACCAACAATTAAAATACCCAGAAATACACACAACCACACATTACGAAACCCACAACACACACACACTCACAAATTTCGAAGCCCACATACAAACACCCATAAATTATAAAATCCAAAACACAAATTCACACATTACAAAATAAAAAACATAGACACGCAAACATTCCGTAGTACAAATATAAAATCTCCCAAACATATCCGAACCCAGAACTTACACAAAAGCATACATTACAAAAAACTAACTTACACACAAACGAATAAAATACGTACAAAATACACACACATATTTCAAAACCCAAAAACAGCCAAACGCACGCATTTCAAAAATCAAAACATACAAATCCACACACTAATAAACTTAAATATACAGGAAACAACACATTACAATACACAATCATACACCGAACACACATTACACAACAAACACATAACACACACACAATAAAGAGCACACACACACACACACACAGACAAATATTATAAAATATCACATTCACACACGCACACATTAAAAGAACCCAGTATAAACACAACCACACATTACAAAACACATACATACACACACGCACATATTATAAAACACATAACTTCCAGAAAACCATCGATTAACAGAGACAAACATACACAGAACACACATTAAAATAACAACATTAAAACACACACACATACAAACAAACACATTAAATATCCCACACATTCACACACACCCACCTTAAAAAACCAACACAGGAACATACCATCATATTAAAAAACCCATCATAAACAAACAAAATATTACCAAAATCTCATACACAAAACCACTAAAAAAACACATGTAAAACCCAACACATTACAAAACACAAACATAAAAACCCCGACATATTACACAACAAATATACACAAAAGCTTATATTAAAAAACGCTATCATACACACACGCCCAAATTAAATTACCCACACCATCACACACTAACACATTACGAAATACACAACATACTCGCACACACACTTTACAAAACCCACAATATACATACATCCACACATTATAAGAACACACGTATACACACACCACACACTGAAGAAGCCACACACACACACAAATGCAAACAATACAAATACACATATACACAAACTCACACATTACAAAACACACACACACGACCACAAGCACACATTCCATATCCCAATCATACACACACCCACACACATAAAAAACACACATATGAAGACAAACACATTAAAAATCCACAAATATACGCACACACATTTCAAAATGTACAAAATACACACACACGCACAAAATTACAAATCCCACGCATACACACACACACACGCACATATTACAAAACCCAAAAAAAACACACACACACAAATATTAAAAAATCCACACAACACAAATCACACAATACAAAACCCACACAACCCCACATTACAAAACCAACATATACAAAAACCCGCACATTACAAATTCCACAACACACACATATAAACACCCACACATACAAACACGCACACATTAAAAACCCATATATACACACACCCAGATATTACAAAAAAAGGACATAAGTATATGCACAAATTAAAAGTCCCACACACATATATAAAAACACACATTACAAAACACCTACATACACACACGCACACAGTACAAAATCCAAACATAAACACAACCACATATTAAAAAAGAGAAATTTACAAACACGAACAAATTAATAAAATCTTAAAACACACACACACACTGACACATAACAACAAACAAACCTATACACATCCACGCGTTAAAAATTCACACTTAAAAAACACACAAATCCACATATTAAAAACCACACATACACAAAACCACACATTAATAAACACACACATACACAAAACAATTTATTAGAAACCCCACACATAAACACAAGCAAACAAAAAAATTCAACACATACAGACAAACACAAAATATAGAACCGAAACCAACACACACCCATAATATAAAAAACACAAATATACACACTCCCATATATAAAACAAACCAAACATACAACCACGCACTCATTAAAATAAAAGTAAACGACATAAACTCACACATGACATAACCCACAACTTCTACAAAAAAACGCAATAAAGAACCCACAATTTAAACACAGATCCAAACATACACACACCCACACATGGCAAAACCCACAATACCAAACAGACAGACTACAAAACCCACACATACCCAAAGCCACATATTATAAAATGCACACTTACACATTAACACACATTACAAAATACACACATACACACCCACACTTTGAAAATCCACGACAAACACAAAAACACACAGGTTAAAATTCCCACACACACAAAATCACAACCATTAAAAATCCAAAACTTAAACACACAAACAAAATAAAAACTGACACATAAAAACATCCACAGTTTCAAAACAAATACATACACCCACCAATACATTACAAACCACACATTCACACAAAAACACCATCACACTAAAAAATTCACAGACACACAAAAGCACACATAATTAACAAATCCCACACTTAGAAAACCCCACACATAAAAAACCACATATACCACACTCAGACTTTAAAAACCCACTTATACACAAACTCATACATTTAAAAATCTAGAAAAACAACCACAACCACACTTTAAAATAAATACACATACACAAACCCACACATTAATAAACCCAAATATACAGAAAAACAAACGCTTCAAAACCAACAATTACACACTATCACACATAAAAAAACTACATATAAAAAAAGCGAACACTATAAAATGCACACATACAATCACAAAAATTAAAAACCCACACACACTCAAAACACTTTACAAAAACCACACATACACACACCCACACATTACAAGACAGACAACACACACAAACACACATTACAATATCCAAAAAACACACACACAAACAATTCAAATCCCAAAACACACACACAACCAAATTTTAGAACTTTAGAACACACACAAACGAAGCATTAAAACCCCAAAAAGAAAAACAACACATTGCAAAACCCACAACAAAGAGAAATAAAAAACCGATAACCTCTGACCACCAACCTTTAAAATACACACACATACACAAATTCCCACATTAAAACCCACAAAACACACTCACAGAAACATAAGAAAGCCCAAGCTTACACGCACGCACACAATACAAATCCCACACATACACACACAAACACACATTGCAAGACCAACACATACACGAAAAATACATTACAAAACACACATAAACACAAAATAAAATATTAAAAAAAAACCAACTTACACCTTACAAAATCCACAACAAACACAAATACAAACCACCAAATATTATAAAACCCACATATAAAAACACGCAAACATTAAATTAATGCAAGTTACAAATATCCACATTTAAAAACCCATAACATACACACACACATACAATACAAAACCCACACTTACACACACAAACAACATCACACTATAAAACACACACATACAAACAACCCAACAATAATAAAAGAACCGAAACCTACACACACACACACACACACATATACAAAACCACCACATACACACACCCACAAATTAAAAACCTAAACATACACAACCGCACATATTACAAACAAACAACGTAGATAAAAACACACATTACAAGACCAAAAATAAAAACACATTAAAATAGCCCAAGAATATCACACATCCACAGGTTAAAAAACGAAACATACACACCCCATATATTTCAAAACCCACATATACACGCACCCACACATTACAAAACACACACACACACACACACACGTATTAAAAAACACACACATACACTTTTGAAACTAAAATATCCCAAACTTACACACCCACACATAACTAAACCCACATAAACCACTCACACACATTATAAAACACACACATACACACCCATATAATACTAAACCTACATATATCACAAAAGCGCACATTAAAGACTGTCACATAAACACAACCACACATTACAAATCCCAAACATACACCCACGCACACATTACATAAGCCACAAAATACACATATACAAACATTACAATTAGAAACATACACACAACCACATATTATAAAACCCACACATTCACATAACTACATATTTCTGACACCAAACATAAGCACATCCACACATTAAGAAACCGAAACACACACATATTCTAGAGACCGATTTCAATCAAAACCACACATTACTTACACAATCCCACCAATTACAAATCCCATGCATACACACACGCACATATTAAAACAGCCAAACCTACCCACAACCACAAATTGAAAAATACACATATGCACACAATCACAAATACAAAATCCAAAAATACACACACGTACATATTACAAATTCCACAACATACAGACACGCAAACATTACGAAATCCAAATCTACATACGCGCACACTTTGATAAATCACAACATACAAAAACACATATTAAAAAACCCAAATATAAAACATCCAAAAATTACAAAACCCACAACACACACACACGCACATTAAAAACCAAATATTTACATATCCACACATTACAAAACCCACACATACAAACATCCACATATTAAAACCAAACATACACAAACACACGAATTAAAAATCCAGACACACACAACCCCACACAATACAAATCCAACAAAACGCATAAACCCTCATTACAAACCCCACACATACACACACGCAAATTTACATAAGCCAATTATACCCACAACCATACACAATGAAATCCACACATTAAAAAAACCACACATTACAAACCCACACATACACACACGCAAACACATATTAGACAACTCAGAACACACACAGTCACACTTCACAAATCCCGCAGACACTTAAATCGAACATTGAAGAACCCAAAACACATACACCCACACGTTACAAAACGGAAACTGGTACCAAAACACACATTACAATAAGCAAAACATACACAATCCCGCACGTTAAAAAACACAAAACACACACATTCACACTCCCATCCATTACAAAACCCAGAAATACACACCCCACACATTACAAAACCCACAACACCCACTCACACACCCACACATTTCAAAAGCCACATACACAAAGTCACAAATGAAGAATATTTAAACAAGCATAAACGCTCACGTTACAAAACACACAACATTAACATCCACATATTAGATGACACAAAACATCAACACTCCCACACAACTCAAAACCCAAAACTTACAAAAAGCAAACATTACAATAAAAGACTTACATACAATCACATTATAAACGACAACATACACGATCCCACATTACAAAACCTAAAAGTACACACACACAGACACACACATTTAAAAGCACGCATCATACAAAATTCACTCGCTAATTAACCCAAACATACAAAAACACACATTACAAAACCCACACATACACAAAAACGAACATTAAAAACCCTCACCTACACACACGCACAAATTACAAAAACCCAGTTTACACATCATCACACTTTAAAAAACACAAATATACAAATACGCACACATTATAATATAAATACAGACACACACCCACTCTATAAGAGAAATATACACACAAAATCACATTACAAAACACACCTTGAAACACCCGTACATACACAAAAACACACACTAAAAATCCACATATCCACAAACCCATACATTAAAAAATCCACACTTGGCCACACCCTCATATTAAAAACATAAATATAAACAAACCAAAATATTATATAAACCACACATACAAACATCCACTCAATACAAAACACACACATGCACAAAACTACACATTACAAAACAGAAACATACACAAACATATTACACAAACCGAACATAAACTATGCACAATTTACAAAAGGATAACAAAGACACACGCACAAAATACAGAACCGACCCAAACACATACCCGCACTTTACAAACCCCACACGGTGCACGCAAAATCATATTACAGAACACACAAAATA
>Ga0131853_10010865_pt1 | contig 16646 bp, 15 predicted proteins | sample TergutLab28metaG_FD_92764 | JGI IMG/M metagenome (GOLD analysis project Ga0131853, IMG submission 92764) | Labiotermes labralis P1 segment gut microbial communities from Petit-Saut dam, French Guiana - Lab288 P1 (version 2) (version 2) | ecosystem: Host-associated > Arthropoda: Insects >...
GGCCGGCCGTGAGTTCGAGCACGGCCCCGGGCGCGTAGCCGGCATGGCCCGCGGCGTGGACACGTCGCCGGTGCCGGGCCCGCGGCCGGATCGTTCTCGTCCGTCAACTCGGCTGGTACGCACGCCTGTTGTGCTGCCAGCTCTGCCACACGGAGTGGCCGGGTAAAGCTCTCGGTAGCCGGCGCCAGGCCCGCGGGGCAAAACGAGGACCGCTCCCCGCTTCATGCTACGGTCACGCACGACGAATAAACGGGGAATGTTCCCCACTTCTGCTCCGGGAGCCGCTGATGAGCACCCAGCCCGCGACCGTCCGACTCGCCGACCTCACCGACGACTTCACCGCCGACCCCTACACCGCGTTCGCCGCGCTGCGCTCCCGCGGTTCCGTCCACCACGTGCGGTTCCCCACCGGGGACGAGTCGTGGCTGGTGGTCGGGCACGAGGAGGTGCGCGCCGCTTTCGCGGACCCCGGGCTGCGCAACGACGTGCGGCACTCCGCCGACTTCGAGGACGACGGGCTGTACGCCGTCGGCCGCAACATGCTGCAGGTCGATCCGCCCGATCACACCCGCCTGCGGACGCTGGTGGCACGGGAGTTCACCGCACGCCGCGTCCAGGCGCTGCGGCCCCGCGTGCAGGTGGCGGCCGGCGCCCTCCTGGACGCCGTCGCCGCCGATGGCCGTGCCGATCTCGTGGCCGCCTACGCCTACCCGCTGCCGCTCACCATCATCTGCGAGCTGCTGGGCGTGCCGGACCTGGACCGGGCCGCCTTCCGGGCGTGGTCCACGCAGGTCGTCGCCCTCGACGACGCGGAGCGGTCCACCCGCGCCATGCAGGAGATGGCGGGGTACCTCGCGGGGCTGGCGGACGAGAAGCGGCGGCTGCGGGACGCGGCGGAGAGCGATCTGCTGCACGCCCTGGTCCGCACCCACGACGGGGACGGCGCCGACCGGCTCACCCCGGAGGAACTGCTCGGCATGGCCTTCCTGCTGCTCGTCGCGGGGCACGAGACCACCGTCAACCTCATCGCCAACGCCGTCCACCTGCTGCTCGGCCACCCTGGGCAACTCGCCGCCCTGCGCGCGGAACCGGAGCTGCTGGCGGGCGCCGTGGAGGAGACGCTCCGCTTCGAGTCGCCCGTGCCGGCGGGCACCTACCGCTACGCCGCGGAGCCGGTCGCTCTCGGCGGCGCCCTGATACCGGCGGGCGCGCGCGTCGTGCTCTCCATCGCCGCCGCGAACCGCGACCCCGCGCGCTTCCCCGCCCCCGAACGCTTCGACATCCGCCGCGACCCGGCCGCGACCCGCGCCCACCTCGCCTTCGGGCACGGCCTGCACCACTGCCTGGGCGCCCCGCTGGCCCGGCTGGAGGCGACCCTGGCCCTGCGCGTCCTGCTGGACCGCTTCCCCGGCCTGGCCTTCGACGGTGACGGCACACCGCGGTGGCGCACCAGTCTCATGCGGGGCCTGCGGGAGCTGCCGGTGCGCTGGTAGAGGGTCCCGCTGCCCGATCGGCGATAGCATCCGTACCGGGGAGCACTCTCCGGTACGGGGGCGGCACGGCGAAGGAGGAGACGCGATGGGCGGCGACGCGCCGACCGGGCGCCGCGACGCGTTGCGCAACCGTCAACTGCTGGCGCGGACCGCCCGCGAGGTCTTCGCCGAACAGGGGCTGGACGCCCCGCTCGACGTCATCGCCCGGCGCGCGGGCGTCGGCAACGCGACCCTCTACCGCCACTTCCCGACCCGTGCCGCGCTCGTGGACGAGGTCTTCCGGGACGCCCTCACCGGGACGATGGCCGCCGGCGCACGGGCGCGCACCGCCGACGACGCGTGGACGGCGCTGACGCAGTACCTGCACACCGTGTTCGCGACGCTCGCCGCGGACCGCGGCACGAACGACCTCATGACCACGAGCCTGGAAGGCGTGACCTCGCTGGAGGCCATCCACGCCGACAACCGCGCCACCATCACGGACCTGCTCCACCGCGGCCAGGCGCAGGGCACCGTCCGCCCGGACGTCACCACCGAAGACGTGCTCCTCGCCCTCGCGGCGCTGGGCAGGGTGGTACCCGCGCTGACCACCGCCGGCCCGGACGCGTGGACCCGCCCGCTGGCCCTGCTCCTCGACGGTCTCCGCGCCCACCCTGCCGCGCCGGCCCTCCCCGCCCCGGCCCTGACCACCCCCCAGCTCGCCGGCGTCCTCCTCGAACTCGGCCCCCACGGGCGGCGTTGAAGGAGGCCGTGGGCGGATCTCCTTCCCCCCACGGCCACTTCAGGACGGACTGCGCGTACCCGCTGCCTTCGGGCAGGTCGACGACGGCCCGGGCTCAGCCCGTTGCCTTCGCCTCCTCGTACACGCCGTCCACCGTGCGGGGCACGCCCAGCGGGTTGCCGTCGCGCAGTTCGGCGGGCAGCAGTTCGTGGGGGGTGTTCTGGTAGCAGACCGGGCGCAGCCAGCGTTCGATCGCGGTGGTGCCCACCGACGTCGAGGTGCTGGTGGAGGCCGGGTAGGGGCCGCCGTGGTGCATGGCCGGGGCGACCGTGACACCGGTGGGCCAGCCGTCGACGACGACCCGTCCGGCCAGTTCGGTCAGCCGGGCCACCAGGGCGGCTGCCGCCTCGTCCCGCTCGTCGGCCGCGAGGTGCACGGTCGCGGTGAGGTTGCCCTCCAACGTGCCGAGCACGGCGTCCCGTTCGGCCTCGGAGGTGTAGCGGACCAGCACCGTCACCGGCCCGAAGCACTCGTCGAGCAGGCCGCGGTGCACTTCGCCGGCGGCCAGCGCCGCGGCCGGGACGGACAGCACGCCCGGGCGCACCGACAGCGGCGCGGGTGCGTCCGCCTCGCCCGCGGCCAGGAGTTCCTCGACGCCCGGCAGCGCCGCGCGTTCGCGGGCGCCGGCCAGGAACGCCTCGCGCATCCGCGGGTCGAGCAGCGGGCCGGACGGCACCTGTGCCGCGACGGCGGCCTGCGCGACGGCGTCGCCGTCCCCGCCGGCCGGCAGCAGGACGAGGCCCGGCTTGACGCAGAACTGCCCCAGGCCCTGGGTGTACGAGGCGGCCAGCCCGGCGCCGATCTCGGCGCCGCGGGTGGCGGCGGCGCGCGCGGTGACCACGACCGGGTTCAGGCTGCCGAGTTCGCCGTGGAAGGGGATCGGCCGGGGACGGGCGGAGGCGATGTCGAACAGGGCCCGGCCGCCGCGCACCGAGCCGGTGAAGCCGACGGCCGCGGTGAGCGGGTGGCGCACGAGCGCGGGACCCGCGTCGAAGCCGTGCACGACGGCCAGCACGTCCTCGGGCAGGCCCACTTCGGCGGCCGCCGCCCGCAGGGCCCGCGCGCACAGGACGCTGGTCTGCGGGTGGTCGGGGTGCGCCTTGACGACGACGGGGCAGCCGGCGGCCAGCGCGCTGGCGGTGTCGCCGCCGGGGACGCTGAAGGCCAGCGGGAAGTTGCTCGCCGCGAAGACCGCGACCACGCCCAGCGGCACCTTGGCGCGGCGCAGGTCCGGGCGGGGCGCGGGCTGCGCCGCGGGGTCCGCGTGGTCGATGATCGCGTCCAGGTAGCCGCCGTCCTCGACGACGTCGGCGAAGGCCCGCAACTGGTAGCAGGAGCGGGCGAGTTCACCGGTGATCCGGACCCGGCCCAGCGCCGTCTCGGCGTCGGCGGCCGCGATGATCTCCTCGCCGTCCTTCTCCAGGAACGCCGCCGCGGTCCGCAGGAGTTCGGCTCGCCTGCGGCGGTCGCCCAGGGCCGCGCGGGTGGCGAAGGCGGCGCGTACGGCGGTGTCCACGTCCGCCGCCGTGGCCTCCACCGCGACCTGTCCTCGGGACTCCCCCGTGCGCGGGTCGATGCTCAGCACTTCGGTCACCGTGTCACTCACCGTCTCAGTTCGTTGGTTCTTCGCTGGTCTGGGGTTCCCCGCCGGCCTGCTCCGCCGTCACGGTCTCGGCGACGGCGGCGAGTTCGCCGAGCCGTACCGGGACCGCGGGGGTGCGGCCGGAGAGCGGGCGCAGGTCGTCCGCGGTGGTCTCGCGGCCGTCGAGGCAGGCCGCGATGCCCGCGGTCGCGTAGCCGCAGATCCTGCCCTGGCACCAGCCCATTCCGGGCCTGGCCAGCATCTTCAGGGTGCGCGCGTCGGTCGCGCCGAGGTCGGCGTGGGCGTGGCGCAGGTCGCCGTAGGTGACCTCCTCGCACCGGCACACCACGGTCGCGTCCGGCAGCGTCCGCGGCCAGGCGGCCGGCACCGGGTAGGTGCGGTGCATGGCGGCGGCGAACCGCCGCCCCCGCCGGATGCGGGCCTGGGCGCGCCGGATCCCGGCCGGGTCGCCGGCGGGCGCGCCGGATACGGAACCTGCCCGCGTGCCGCCGAGCGCGGCGGCCAGGGCGAGCGCGCTCAGCCTGCCCTCGCTCACGGACAGGGCCGCGCCGCCCACACCGGTGGCCTCGCCGGCGACGTAGACGCCGTCGACGCTGCTGCGCTGCCACGCGTCGACCTCGACGACGAGGGAGCCGTCGACGTCCTGCCGGGTGGCCGCGCCGAGCATCAGCGGCAGTTCGAGCGAGGGGGTGAACCCCCAGCCGAGGGCCACCAGGTCGGCGGCGATCTCCCGCTCGGGCCCGGTCGGTCGGCCCTGGCGGTCCACCTTCGCGGTCCGCACCGCCTCGACCCTGCCGTCGCCGAGGATCTCGCGGATGACGGTCCTGGTCCGGTACGGGATGCGGTGCCGGGCCAGCGTCGCCGCGTACTGCGCGGCCTCGACTCCCTTGCCGGGCGCGGACACCGCGCCGACCGGGTCGCGCAGCCAGCCGAGCGTGGCGTTGGCCTCGACGACCGCCGCCACCTGCGCGCCGGCGTGTGCGAGCCCGCTGGCCACCGGCAGCAGGAACGGCCCGGTGCCGCCCACGACGGCGCGCCGGCCGGCGAGGGTGCGGTGTCCCTTGAGCAGCGCCTGGACGCCGCCGGCGGCCATGGCCCCCGGCAGTTCCCAGCCGGGCACGGGCAGTTGGCGGTCGTAGCCGCCGGAGCACAGGATCAGCGCGCGGGCGACGACGGGTTCGGCCGCGTCGGGTTCCGCGCCTGCGGCGGTCCGCGGCGCGTGCACGGTGGGGGTGACGCGCAGGGTGAACGTCCCGCCCTCGTCGCGGGTGGCCAGCCACACCTGGTGGCCGGGCAGGTAGCGGACGCGTCCGGCGGCGCTCAGTTCGTACAGGCGGTCGCGCAGGGCGGTGAAGACCGGCCAGCCGTGGTGGCCCTGGCGGTCCCGCGGGCGGGCGTGCTTCTCGTCGAAGTGCCGCCAGTACTGGCCGCCGGGCTGCCCGGCGGCGTCGACGAGGGCGACGTCGAGCCCCGCCTCGGCCGCCTCGACGGCGGCCGCGAGACCGGCGGGGCCGGCCCCGACGACGGTCACGTCATGGGTGTGCGGCATCGTCGCCGTCCTCCTCTGCGTGCTGTGCGGCGCCGTCACGGTCGTCGTCGCCGGGAGCGTCCCCGGTGTCCGGGCCGTCGCCGGTTTCCAGGGCGTCGCCGAGCCGCATGCCGTCGGCCGCGGGGATCAGGCAGGCGCGCTCGGCGCGGGCGCCGTCGACGGTGATCAGGCAGTCGTAGCAGACGCCGATCCCGCAGAACAGGCCGCGCGGGCGGCCCTCCTTGCGGGTGGTGCGCCAGTCGAGGATCCCGGCGGCGACGAGGGCCGCGCCGACGCTCTGGCCGGGCTCGGCGGGGATCTCGGCGCCGCGGAAGGTCATCCGGTAGGTCACGGGGCAACTCCCTCGGCGTCGTGGGGCGGGTCGGGGAAACGGTCGGGCGCGAACGGCGCCAGGTCGAGGTCCGGCTCCCCGCCGTTCAGCGCCTGGGCGATGAGCTTGCCGGTCCCGGCGGCCAGGCCGATGCCGGCGCCCTCGTGGCCGCAGGCGTGCCAGAGGCCGGGGGCCCTGGGGTCGGCGCCGATGACCGGCAGGTGGTCGGGGCAGTACGGGCGGAACCCGTGGTAGGTGCGCATCAGCCGCACCTGCCGCAGCATCGGGAACAGCGCGACGGCCTTGGCGGCGAGCGTGCTGATCGCCGGCACGGACACCGTCCGGTCGAAGCCGACCCGCTCGCGCGAGGCGCCGATGAGGATGGTGCCGCTGTCGGTGCCCTCCACCACCGGTGAGGTCTGCAGGGCCGCGTCGGAGCTGGCGACGTCGCCGACGTACTCGGCGGCGTACACCTTGTGCCGGATGGTGCGCGGCGGCATGGGCTCGGTGACGAGCACGAAGCCCCGCCGCGGGCGGACCGGTACGGACACCCGGGCCAGGGCCGCGACCTCGCCCGCCCATGTGCCCGCGGCGTTGAGCACCGCACCCGCGGGGATGTCCCCGCCGGTGGTGCGGACCCCGGTGACCCGGTCGCCGCTGCGCAGGAAGCCGGTCACCTCGGTGCGGGTGCGCACCGAGGCGCCCAGGTCCCGGGCCAGCCGCAGCAGGTGCGCGACGACCAGCATCGGCTGCACCTGGGCGTCCTGCGGGTAGAACGCCGCGCCGGCCAGGTCCTTCGACAGGTGCGGCTCGTAGTCGTGCAGCCGGGCCTGCTCGACGTCCTCGACCTCGACGCCGCTCGCCCGCTGGTGGACGCTCAGCTCCCGCAGCGCGGCGACGCTCTTCCCGGACGCGGCGACGACGAGGCCGCCCTTGGACTCGAACTCCCAGCGCCCCGCGTACTCGGCGAGGTCCTCGCGCCAGACGGCCTGCGAGTACAGCGCGAGGTCGAGTTCGGGGCCGGCCTCCTTGTCGGAGACCAGCAGGTTGCCCTCCCCCGCGCTGGACGTGCCGCCGGCGATGGCGCCGCGCTCGACGACGACCACCCGCCGGCCGGCGAGCGCCGCGAAGTACGCGGCGGCCGCCCCCACGACGCCGGCGCCGACGATCACGAGGTCCGCGCTCCCGGAGCCCGCCGGGCGGGGGCCGGCTCCCTGGGGTGCGGCGCTCACGACTCCTCCGCGCCGCTCGCCCACAGACCGCGGACGTGCCCGATGTGACGGCGCATCAGTTCCTCGGCGGCCGGCCCGTCACGGCGCTCGACGAGGTCCATCAGCTCGTGGTGCTCGGCTGCGGAGTGGCCCAGCCGGCCGCTCTGCAGCAGCGGGGACAGGCCGAGCAGCCGGGTCTGGGTGCGCAGGTCGGACACCACGTCGACCAGGTGCCGGTTGCCGCTGTAGCCGAGCAGGGTCAGGTGGAAGACGTGGTCCGCCCGGACGTAGCCGACCAGGTCGTCGCGTTCGACCGCGTCCACGATGGCCTGCGCCAGTTCCCGCAGGGACGGGAAGTCCTCCTCGGGGATGACGGGCACGCAGGCGCGCACCGTCGGCGGTTCGATGAGCAGGCGCACCGCGGCCAGGTTGTCCAGGTCCTCCTCGGACACCTCGGTGATCCGGAAGCCCTTGTTCGGCTGGGCGACGACCAGGCCCTCCTTGACCAGGTCGAGCATCGCCTCCCTGACGGGGGTGGGCGAGACGCCGAAGCGCGCGCCGAGCGTGGGCGCGGAGTAGACCACGCCCGGTTCCAGATCGCCGGAGATGATGGCGGCCCGCAGGGCGTCGCGGACGCGCTCGCGCAGCGTCGCCCGCTGGCCGAGGCTCTGCAACTGGGGGGTGGGCGGTACGTTCACAGCAGGAATCCCGCGGGGAAGGGGTCGCTCGGGTCGAGGTGGAACTGGGAGGTTCCGGTCACCCAGGCGCGGCCGGTGATGGAGGGCAGCACCGCGGTGCGCGGTCCGACGGTGGTCTCGCCCAGGAGCCGTCCGGTGAAGCGGGTGCCGATGAAGGACTCGTTCACGAACTCCTGCCCGAGGGCGAGTTCACCGCGGGCGTGCAGTTGCGCCATCCGCGCGCTGGTCCCGGTGCCGCACGGCGAGCGGTCGAACCATCCGGGGTGGATGGCCATGGCGTGCCGCGACAGTTCGGCGGTCGAGCCGGGGGCCTTGAGGTAGACGTGGTGGCACCCGCTGATGTCGTCGCGCTCCGGGTGGACCGGCCGGTCCGCCTCGTTCACGGCATCCATGATCGCCAGTCCCGCGGAGAGCAGGTCGCCTGCCCGGGCCCGGTCGAACGGCAGCCCGAGGTCGGCGAGTTCGACGATCGCGTAGAAGTTGCCGCCGAAGGCGAGGTCGTAGCGGACCTCGCCGTACCCGGGCACCTGCACGGTGGCGTCCAGCGCGTGGGCGTAGGACGGCACGTTCTCGATGGTGACGGACGTGGCGGCGCCGTCCTCGACGGTCACCGAGGCGACCACCAGCCCGGCCGGGGTGTCCAGCCGGATGGTGGTCACCGGCTCGGTGACGGCCACCATCCCGGTCTCGACCAGGACGGTGGCCACGCCGATCGTGCCGTGCCCGCACATCGGGAGCAGGCCGGAGACCTCGATGAACAGCACGCCGAAGTCCGCGTCGGGGCGGGTCGGCGGCTGCAGGATTGCGCCGCTCATCGCGCCGTGCCCGCGCGGCTCGTACATCAGCAGCGTGCGGACGTCGTCGCTGTTCTCCATGAACCAACGCCGGCGCTCGGCCATGGTGGCGCCGGGGATGGTGCCCACGCCGCCGACCACGACACGCGTGGGCATGCCCTCGGTGTGCGAGTCGACGGCGTGGAAGGTGCGGCGCGACCTCACTTGTAGCCCTTGGCGAGGACGGCCTCGGTGTCGGCGGTGATCAGGGCGGTCTGCTCGGGCGACAGCGGCAGGCGCGGCGGGCGGCAGGCGCCGCCCTTGAGCCCGGCGATGTCCATCGACAGCTTGATCGACTGCACGAACTCCGTCTTGGAGTCCCAGCGCAGCAGCGGGTGCAGGTCGCGGTAGACCGGCAGCGCGCGGGCCAGGTCGGCGGGGTCGCCGGAGGTGGCCAGACGGTACAGCTCGACGGTGGTGCGCGGGATCATGTTGGGGTAGCCGGCGATCCAGCCGACCGCGCCGGCCATGCCCAGTTCGAGCAGCACGTCGTCGGCACCGATGAGGATGTCCAGGCCGGGCGCCAGCTCGGCGATCTGGTACGCCCTGCGGACGTCGCCGGTGAACTCCTTGACGCCGACGATGGTGCCCTCGTGGAAGAGTTCCGCGAGCAGGCCGGGGGTGAGGTCGACCTTGGTGTCGATCGGGTTGTTGTAGGCCACGATCGGCAGCCCGACCTTGGCGACCTCGCGGTAGTGCTCCACGACCGCCGCGCGCTCCGCCCGGTAGGCGTTGGGCGGCAGGAGCAGCAGGGAGGTGGCTCCGGCCTCGGCGGCCTGCTCGGCCCAGCGGCGCGCCTCCTGGGAACCGTAGGCGGCCACGCCCGGCATCACGCCGAATCCCTCGGGTGCGGCCTGGACGGCGGTCTCGACGACGCGGGCGCGCTCCTCGGCGGTCAGGGTCTGGTATTCGCCCAGCGAACCGTTGGGCGCCACACCGTCGCAGCCGCCGGCCGCCAGGAAGCGCACATGCTCGGCGAAGGCGTCGAAGTCGACCGACAGGTCGGCGTGGAACGGCAGTGCCGTGGCGACGTGGACTCCGTGCCAGGGCTTCGCGGGGTTGGTCATGCTGCGGCTCCTTGAGTGGTGGTGAACAAAAGACTATCAGTGCAATGTCACATCGCATAGACCCTGGAGGGTCTACCGGCTCACTGGCCGGCCATCCATTTCTCCAGGCCATCGGCGTCCAGCGGCAGCGCGCGGGACAGCACCTCCGACCCGTCGCGGGTCACCAGGATGTCGTCCTCGATCCGCACGCCGATGCCGCGCAACTCCGGCGGCACGGTCAGGTCGTGGGCGTGGAAGTACAGGCCCGGTTCGACCGTGAGCACCATCCCCTCGCCCATGGTGGCGCCCTGGTACGCCTCGGGGGCGGCCTGGGCGCAGTCGTGCACGTCGAGGCCGAGGTGGTGGCCGATGCCGCAGATCAGATAGCGGCGGTGGTGCTGGCCGGTGTCGGACAGCGCCTCGTCGACGGACACCGGCAGCAGGCCCCAGTCGTCGAGCCCGCGCGCGATCACCTCCATCGAGGCGTGGTGGAACTCGGTGAAGGCGTGGCCGGGGCCGACCGCCGCGAGTCCCGCCCGGTGCGCCTTCTCCACCAGGTCGTGCACCTGGCGCTGGGCGGCGGAGAACCGTCCCGAGGCCGGGAACGTCCGGGTGACGTCGGCGGTGTAGTGGCTGGCGACCTCCACTCCCATGTCGAGCAGCAGCAGCTCCTCGGGGAGCACCGGGCCGTCGCAGCGCACCCAGTGCAGGGTGGGCGCGTGCTTGCCGCTGCCGACGATCGACGCGTAGCCGGGACCGTTGCCGTAGGCGCGGGCGTACCGGTCGAAGGTGCCCTGCAGCCAGCGCTCGCCGCGACCGGCGACGGCGGCCGGGATCTCACGGACGACCTCGGCGAACCCCTCGACCGTGCGGTCCACCGCCTGCCGCAGCTGGTCGATCTCCCAGGCGTCCTTGTACATCCGCAGCGACGCCAGCGTCCGGGCGACCTCCTGGTCGGCCAGCACCTCGTCGCGCAGTTCAGACAGCGGCCGCACGTCGATGCCCAGCACCCGCGCCCAGTCCTCGGGCCCCGGCGCGGCCCCGACCCACAGCTCGCCGTACCGCGCGTCGGACCAGAAGCCCAGGTCGCCCGGGTAGGCCGGCGGCGGCATGTAGAGGACGGCGTCGCCGGAGTTCACCACCACGACGGCGTTCTCGATCGCGCAGCCGGTCAGCCAGTAGAAGTCGCTGTCCGGGCGGAAGTCGTACGCGGTGTCGTTGCTGCGGATCGGTGCCTCGCCGGCGGCGATCACCACGGTCCGGCCGGGCAGCGCCGCGGCGAGCCGGGCCCGGTGGGCGGCCGCCGCCTCGACGGCGCCGGGGACGACCGTCGGCGTGCGGTCCAGGGTGTCCCACTGCGTGCCCATGTACGCGTTGAACGCCGGGATCTCGGTCAGCTTGGGGGGCTTGCCCTCACGCACTGGTGATTCCTCCTCCTGTGTCGCGCACCAGCTGTCCGAGCCGGGTGAACACCCGCTCGTCGCCGATGCCGTCGTGCTCGTACTCGTTGGTGACCCAGGCCTGGGTGTTGCCGACCCGGGCCGCGGTGTCCAGTTGCAGTCCCGCGTCCACGTACATGTCGTCGTGGTACACGGCGGCGGCGACCGGGACCTCGTTGGCCGCCAGCCGGTCCAGGTCGTACAGCGGCGGCCAGTCGTCCCGTGCGGCCAGCAGGTCCACCGCCCCGTGGAACGGGCGCAGTTCGGCGATCTCCTGGAACATCCAGGGGTAGATCATCTCGCCGGTGAACAGCAGCGGCCTGGCGTCCTCGGCGAACTGCGGGTGCCGCTCCCGCTCGGCCTGCGCCGCCCAGCCGGTCGCTCCCGGCCCGTGGCCGTAGATGCTCTCCTGCATCGCCGCGAACAGCGGGTTGTCGCTGTACGAGGTCCTGGCCAGCACCTGGTGGAGGAACGTCGCCGACAGCTCGCCGCCGTTGAACGCCTCGTCCAGCAGCCAGTGCAGCCGCTCGTGGCCGGGCTTCATCCCGAGGTCGATGCCGAGCGACTGCAGCCGCCGGACGGTCAGCACGTCGCCGTCGGGCAGCCGCACGTCGCCCTCGGCGAGCCGGTCGGCGATCCGGGCGACGTCCTGCGCGGCGTGCGGGTAGCGCTCGTAGAACAGCGCGTTCTTGGCCGCCACCCGCGGATAGGTGCGCCGGTAGACCTCGGCCGCCGACGGGTCGAGTCCGGGCAGCCCGCCCGCGACGTAGCAGGCGCTCAGCCCCTCGGGTGCCTGCGACAGATACGTCAGCGTGAGGAAGCCGCCGTAGGACTGGCCGAGCGTGGACCAGCGCCGGCCGCCGAAGACGGTCCTGCGCAGGTGCTCGTGGTCGGCCACGATGGCGTCGGCCCGGAAGCACGCGAGGAAGTCGGCGCCCTCGCGCGCGGTGGCGAACGCGCTCATCCGCCGGCCGTCGATCCGGGTGCTGCGGCCCGTGCCGCGCTGGTCGACCAGCACCACGCGGTGGGTCTTCAGCGCCACGCCGAGCCAGCCGTTCCGGTCGGTCGGGCGCGGGCCCTTACCGCCGGGGCCGCCCTGCAGGTAGACCAGGCACGGCAGGTCCTCGCCGGCCCGTACCGGGTCGGCGATGTCGCGGACGAACAGCTGGATCGTGCCGCGCCCGGGGTCGGACCAGTCCAGCGGCACGTCCACGAGCTGTTCGCGTACCCGCATGCCGGGGATGGTGTAGGTGACGATGCCGCTCATGCGGTGGCAGCCCTCCTTCGGCGCTCCCATTCGGGGTTGATCCGCGGGATCGCGGCCAGCAGCGTCCGGGTGTAGGGGTCGTCCGGGCGGTTGAAGACCTGCTCGCACGGTCCCTGCTCGACGATCCTTCCCTTGCTCATGACCGCCACCCGCTGGGCGAGCTGGCGGACCACCGCCAGGTCGTGGGCGATGAAGACGTAGCTGAAGCCGCTCTCCCGCTGGAGCCGCTGCAGCAGCTCGATGACCTGCGCCTGGACGGACACGTCCAGCGCGGACACCGCCTCGTCGCAGATCACCAGCTTCGGGTTGACCGCCAGCGCCCGGGCGATGCCGATGCGCTGCGCCTGGCCGCCGGAGAACTGCGCCGGGTAGCGCTGGGAGTGGTCCGGGTTGAGGCCGACCCGCTCCATCAGCTCCCTGGTGTACGCCTTGCGGCCGCCGGCGGGTGCGATGCCCTGGTACTCCAGCGGCGCCATCAGGATGCGCTCGACGGTGTGCCGGGGGTTGAGCGAGGAGAACGGGTCCTGGAACACCACCTGCACGTTGGCCCGGTAGTGGGCGAGCCGCGCGCCCGTGGCCCGGGTGACGTCCTCGCCCTCGAACTCCAGGACGCCGCCGGTGGGTTCCATCAGCTTGGCGACGATCCGCGCGCTGGTGGACTTGCCGCTGCCGGACTCGCCGACCACGGCCAGCGTCTCCCCCAGCCGCACGTCGAAGCTCACGCCGTCCACGGCGGTGAACTCGGACTTGCGACCGTAGGGGCCGCGGGTGGTGAAGCGCTTGGTCAGATCGCGCGCGCTGAGCAGGATGTCGGTCACGGGGTCACCTCGTCGGCCGGGAGGTCGTCGGTGATGCGCGGGATGCTGTCCAGCAGCTTGCGGGTGTACGCGTGCCGGGGCTCGGCGAAGACCTGCTCCGCGGTGCCGTACTCCACCGGCTCGCCCTGGCACATCACCAGCACCCGGGTGGCGATCGAGCTGATCACCGCCAGGTCGTGGGTGATGAACACCATCCCGGTGCCGGTCTGCTGCTGCAGCTCCGCAAGCAGACGCAGGATCTGCGCCTGCACGGTCACGTCCAGCGCGGTGGTCGGCTCGTCGGCGATGAGCAGGGCCGGCGAGCAGACCAGGGCCATCGCGATCATGACGCGCTGCCGCTGGCCGCCGGAGAACTGGTGCGGGTAGTAGCCCGCCCGGCGCTCCGGTTCGGGGATGCCGACCTGTTCCAGCGCCTCGACGACGACCTTGGCCGCGGCCTTGCGCGAACCGCCGCGGTGGGCCCGGTACATCTCCTCGATCTGCAGACCGACGGTGTAGTACGGGTTCAGCGAGGACAGCGGGTCCTGGAAGATCATGGACGCCTGCTCGCCGCGGATCGCGCGCATCTCGCGGTCCTTGCGCCCGAGCAGTTCGACGCCGTCCAGCCGGATGCTGCCCTGGGTCCGCGCGCCGCGCGGCAGGAGCCCCATCACGGCCAGGCTCGTCATCGACTTGCCGGAGCCGGACTCGCCGACGATGCCGACGGTCTCGTCCCGGCCGACGGTGAACGACACGTCCTTGACCACGTCCACCGGCCCGCGGGAGGTCGGCAGCGTCACCGTGAGGTGCTCGACGACGAGCAGTTCGTCCTTGCGTTCGCCTTTCATCGGTTCTCTCATCGGATCCTCACCCTCGGGTCGAGCCAGGTGTAGACGAGGTCGACCACGAGGTTGCCCACCACCACGAAGAACGCGGCGAGCAGGGTGACCGCCATGATCACCGGCTGGTCGTTCTTCGCGATCGAGTCGGCGGCCATCTTGCCGACGCCGTTGAGACCGAAGACGGTCTCGGTGATCAGCGCGCCGCCGAGCAGCGCGGCGAAGTCCATGCCGAAGATCGTGGTGACCGGGGTCAGTGCCGGCCGCAGGGCGTGCCGGCGCATGGTGAGCGCCGGGGGCAGGCCCTTGGACCGGGCGGTCCGCATGAAGTTCTCGGCCAGGGTGTCGATGACATTCGCTCTGGTCAGCCGGGCGTACAGGCACGCGTACCCGGTGGCCAGGACGATCCACGGCATCAGATACGACTCGAACCACATCACCGGGTCGTCGAAGAACGACACCGCGGAGGGGAACGGCAGGATCTGCAGCTTGACCACCAGGATGTACTGCAGCGCGAGCGCCAGCACGTAGTTGGGGATGCTGGCGCCGCCCAGGGCCAGGCCCATCATGGTGCGGTCCCACCAGCTGCCCTCCTTCACGGCGCTGATCAGGCCGGCCGCGATGCCCAGCAGCAGCCACAGCACGGCCGCGCCGACCGCCACCGTGGCGGTGACCGGCAGGCGCTCGGTGACCATCTGCCACACCGGCTGGCTGGTCTGGAAGGAGTAGCCGAGGCAGGGCGCGCCGCAGTGCACCAGGTTGGCGCCGGACCCGTAGTCCCGGCCGACGAACAGCCCGCTGATGAAGTCCCAGAACTGCACCAGGAACGGCTTGTCCAGGCCGAGCGAGGAGCGGATCTGGTCGACCCGGTCCGGGGTGCAGGTCTTCCCGCAGATCATCAGCGCCGGGTCGGGCGAGAGCTCGAAGAAGATGAGATAGGTGAACAGGCAGACCATGAAGAGGATCAGCACCAGGCCTGCGATGCGTCCGGAGATGTAACGCGCCATCAGGCGGCCTCCCCCGCGTCGGTGGCGGCCCGGACGCGGTCTCCGAGCACGGTGAGGGACAGGACGGTGAGGAAGAGCAGGACGCCGGGGACCGCGAAGTACATCGGGTCGACCGCGTACCAGCTCACCGAGCTGGAGATCATCTGGCCCCAGGAGGGGGTCGGCGGGCTGACGCCCACGCCCAGGAAGGACAGTCCGGCCTCGGTGCCGATGTACCCGGGCACCGCGAGGGTCGTCATCACGATCAGCGAGCTGCGCAGGTTCGGCAGGATCTCCTTGAACACCAGCGCCCTGGTGGAGGCGCCGGAGGCGCGGGCGGCCTCGACGAAGTCCCGGTTCACCAGCGTCAGCGTCTGCCCGCGGACCACGCGGGCCAGGTACGGCCAGCCGAAGCCGCTGATCACCACGACCAGCAGCAGCGAACGGTTGCCCGCGGGCAGCGACGACAGGATGGCGATCATGAAGATCAGCGCCGGGAAGGCCATCAGGAAGTCCATGACGCGGGACACGATCTGGTCGACCCACCCGCCGTAGAAGCCGGCGAGCATGCCGAACACCACCCCGAGCAGCGTGGTGAGCACGGTCGCGGCCGCGGCGATCAGGAACGACACCCGCGCTCCGTAGGCGACGCGGGCCAGCAGGTCGCGTCCGTTGAGCGGCTCGACGCCGAGCAGGTGCTCGGCGCTGATGCCGCCCAGCGAGCCCTTGGGCAGCCCGCCGTTGTCGACGTTGATGGCGGAGGTGTCGAATGCGGTCGGCCCGTGGCCGGTGAGGGCGCTGATCAGCGGTGCGCACAGCGCCATCAGCACCATCAGGGCGATGAAGCCGGCGCTGAGCACGGCCGCCCGGTCGTGCAGCAGGACACCGGTGATCCGGCGCCCCGCCGTGGCGGGCGCACCGGGTGCGCCCGCCGACGGGTCGGCCTGCGCGTCACGCGAGGTGGCGGCGGCAGTGGTCATCGGGGGCCTACTTTCCCGCGTCCTTGAGGCCGACCGAGACCAGGTCGATGCCGCCGGAGTAGGAGTTGGACAGGTAGGCGCCGGCGATGTTGGAACCGGTGACGGTGACGACCTTGTCGTAGTCCAGCGGCACGATCGGCGCCTGCGCCATGATCTGCTGGTCCAGGTCGCCGTACGCGGTGTTGGCGGCGGCGACGTCCTTCATGCCTGCGATCCGGTCGATCTGCTGGTTGACGCCGGCGTTGTTCAGCTGGGCCAGGTTGTTGTTCGCGGTCGAGGTGATGTTGCGGCCGTCGAACAGCGGCGGCAGGAACGTCGCACCGGACGCCCAGTCAGGGCACCAGCCGGTGAGCGCCATGTCGTGCTGCTTGGCCGGCGTCGCGATGACCTCGTAGAACGTCGAGGTGTCGATGTTGTTGATCTTGACCTTGATCCCCAGCGGCTTCAGCGACTCCTGCACCGCGACCGCGACGGCGGTCTGGGCGGCCACCGGACGGGCGTCCAGGGTCAGCGAGAAGCCGCTCGACAGGCCCGCCTCGGCGAGCAACTGCCGCGCCTTGTCCAGGCTGTACGGGTAGGGGTCGTAGTCCTTGCGGCCGAGCATGGTCGGCGGCTGGATCGCGGTCGCCTTGGCGGCGAGCTGCGAGCCGCCGAGCGCGGCCACCGTGGTGTCCTTGTTGACGGCGTACTCGATGGCCTGGCGGACCTTGACGTTGTCGAGGTTCTTCCGCGTGGTGTTCATCGACAGGTACGTGGTACAGCCGGTCAGCCCGGTCAGGGTGCGGGCCTTCAGCTGCGGGGTCTGGATCCGCGA
>Ga0131853_10010866_pt1 | contig 16646 bp, 9 predicted proteins | sample TergutLab28metaG_FD_92764 | JGI IMG/M metagenome (GOLD analysis project Ga0131853, IMG submission 92764) | Labiotermes labralis P1 segment gut microbial communities from Petit-Saut dam, French Guiana - Lab288 P1 (version 2) (version 2) | ecosystem: Host-associated > Arthropoda: Insects >...
CAGCAGCGTACGACTTACACAATACGACATGCTGCCACAGCACCAAGTTAATATAAGGAAATTAATCAGTGAGTGTTTTTAAAAATGTGACTTTAGCAAGGAACAGTGTAGCTCCCTGAAGATAATCTTAGGATCGAAACATGTTGGAGCGATTTTAAATGTTTTAATGTAAAGATTTTATGTATGTGCATTGGTTGGTGTGCTGATTAAATTACTATGAAATGCACGGTGCAGCGATAAAGACAGGCAGTTAATTTTGTTGAAGCATTGCTCAAAATGAGTCCATTGATTGTAATTTTACAGCCAGTGTCTAAACATCTGATGGTGTAGATATTAATAATATTAATATTTATGCACTAGTCTTGTAACGTTTCAAAACAGGCCAGTTACTGTACTGTATCGCCTTCACTAACAGCAAAATGTCCGTGTTATTCCCACAGAGTGTGCCCTACGATTCTCTCAGTAAACAGCGATTGTTTCTTCAAAATTCATTAACTTGGTGGTCTTTATAATGGAGACGTAGTGTGTTTACTGCGAGGTAGGGACTGGATCTTTAAATCTAATTCAGATTATTTTCATGCCTCGAAGTGCTCTGGACGCACTTACTTTATTCAGGCCTGCCGTCTGAACCAGTCTAACACAGATGTCCCAAGTTAGGAAGTAAGCCTACGCCAACGGAAACGAGTTTCGCTGTGCCCGCATAATCTGGACCAGGATCGCATCCTCTCATTCCTCTTTCCCTTGTGTTTTCTTCCTCACTTTCTTTTACATCGGTCAACTTTCTTTCAGACTCCCTTCTTTTCCCCTAATCCCTTACTTTACTTCTTCCTTGCAAACACCACTTCTTATTTATTACTGACTTTCTTTCTGTTTTCTTTCCTCTTCCTATGCTTCTTCCTTTGCTAAGTCCTTTGCCTTCTTCTTCTTTTCTTTAATTCATTTCTCTATTCCTTTCCTTCCTATTATTTTTCCTTTCTCGCTTAATTCCTTTCATTAACGTGAAATAATTTGAAATGATTCTTTTAAATTCTAGTCAAGTTGTATTTTTCGCAACTTGCTACCATATTGCAACATACCGGCAGTGTGGCTGCTTCTTTCTTAATAAGCCCTAGAAGAATCACTGAATTATCAATATTATGTAAATTCTATGACAACTTGGGCTAGACTATACTTCTGGAATGGAATGGTTATGCGCCTTCCAGAATTCTGTCGTATATTTTAGGGGTTTATTTAGCTTATATTGTCTTGAATGATAAGAAGTCGATGTGGAACTTGGCAGCCTTGCTCCATTTGGCAATCGCGCGACCGTGCAAAGCCAAGCTTTCGTTCTTTGTTTGATGATAATGTATACGTTTAGTATCCCGACCGAAGCATGTGAACGTAGCGTTTAAGTGGAAATGGCTTAATCGATGAGCAAATGTCGAAGTCATCGGAAGCACTTCATATCTCGCCTCTCACGTTATTGTCTTGTGTAAAGAAACTCCGTACTGGTGCTCTTCCTCTTACGGCCCTCCGGCTTTGACTGCTGAGTACTGCAAACGTAGGATATCCATTGCTCCAACACGTTTTAATAAAGCGTCTCTAATCTCGTTGTCTGTCAGACGTCATTTTGCTGTTACAGGAGGGAATGTAAATATGCAACTTACATGTAAAACTTCCTCTACATGTATGACACTTATCTGCACAGACTTTGGTAAAAAAAAAATGTGTGTTATTTCAGGAGTTTCAATCGTAATCCGATCTGTTTGTATTTTTCTTGAGATTCTTGCTTTCGCATTGCAAAGAAGTCGTGAAAAACAGTTTGTCGTGCTGTGATTTTATTTTCATTTCAGTTTGTATGATTTTTGTGTGCATAATCAACCACGTATGGCAGCACCCATCCATGCCCCAGACGGCTAAAACTGCTGGCGTTTATCTGCAGCGTAACAGATTGAAACCTGCAATATTTTAGGTGTCTAGACGCCGGCTTCTTAAGGCGTGTGGGATTTGTGATGGACAAAGTGACACTTAGTCGTATATTTCTCAGAGTTTTTTGGTTTTCCTCTATCAGCTACCATACTTACTTCAAGTGCTTTGTGTTCTTATTAATTCGTCTATCATCGACGCTCTACTGATAGCGTCGCTAAATGAACAAAGAAAAAATACACCATTTTCTTGCAAGCTATTGCAGCCAAGGAACGGTGTTATGCGCTTATTATTATTATTATTATTATTATTATTATTATTACTAACGCTAAGTGAGATTAGGTGTCACCTTCTTGAAGTGTTCGTATTAAAGTTTCCTTTAGTGTAAATATTATCGATTCCTCTTTGTCCTATAGACGTCTCTGCATTCGTACACAGAATCATAGTGCCTTTCATTTGTTCAGTTTCGGCTTGCCATGCAAAAACTGTCCCTCCATTAGGTGAGCATCAGCTGCAAATTTATTTTGTTGAGGTATGCATGGAAGCATTCAGAGAACAAATTTTTACTGCTAAACAGATTTTATGTTCGTGGTTTTACGTTATTTTTCATGAAACTACCGAATTGTGGTGAATATGCGCATACGGTATTATAGTTACGATATTGTAAAACAAATCTGGTATTTTGGTCAAATACATGGAATTTTTGTCTTTTGGTTTGTTATTTTTGTGTCCTTTCTTATTGGTGTGTGTGTGTGTGTGTTTGTATGTTTGTATGTGTGTGTGTTTGTGTTGCTGCTGACTCTGTAATTGACCTTCAGGCTGTTGAGTGAGCACTTCAGTAAACAAAGAATTATAATGAATTATAAAAGCAAATTTTATGTTTATGGTTTCCTGCATCGCAGATCTTTATTAATAATTGTCCAACGAGGTGCAACACAAAGCAGTCTATTTATTATTCTGCAAGTTCGCTCTAAATGTTTCGGGTGTCAATCACACCCATCATCAGGAGTACACAAAACTGTAACTACAGCGTCCGGTACTGGTCATATGATGTGCTGTGCAGCTGCCTCCCTCCAACGTGGACAAGCTAGCTTGGCCACAGTGGAGGGAGGTAGCTGCGCAAAAAATATGACCAGTTGATGTTACAAAGAAGTAGGGAAGGCTTGAGCTTAACAGGAAAGTTTTTAATTGTGTGGCTGATGTGAGCACCTACATGTAGTAAGGTCATCAGATTCCTTTGCGATCCGTTATAGGGACAGCCAGACACGATAAACAGACTGCTTGTCTCTACTTTAACAAACATATTCTGATATTGGTGAATTATTATGTGCAGTGTACATAGTTTTGATGTTGTTGTAATGTACAGATATAGGACATTTCTTGCTTTTGAGCGGAATATCTTTTCGCCATTTGTGTATATTTATCTCGGGTGTACCGTTTTTAGAGACATTGAAGGAGTTAGTGAGCGATGGAACTTTTCTCTGCCACTTGGTGTTCTGATGCTAGAGATATTGGCTTCCCTTGGGGCCAGCTTCAGAACTTCTCTCGCGCTGGTACTCTTGAGGACACTGGGGATTCTGTGATGTGCTGTGGCCAAATCGACAAAACAATCTGATATGGACGGCAGAATGGATGTTGGGGGCACAGCAAACGACCAATCACCACAGTGCTTTCGACGCAAGAGATACAAACTTTTATTTCGACTTAAAAAACAAACTAAAACTTTCTTGTTTAAAAAATCAGTACCTATTGTGTTCATAGTCTACCGCCAGGGACTTACGTCTGTAGCAGTTGGTAAGATTGCTACATTACGTGTATATCAAGTGACTGAGCCATCTTCTGCGGTAAAATTGCTGGCCGGTTTTGATATAGACCGAGATCAGTTGTCCTTACTAATGTCTTACGTGGTTGTATAAAGTTTCCTAGGGAAGTGCTTGGAATTATCATGAATTTCATACATAAAATGTTCATTATTTCTCCACAAACACCATGTTATATGTTAAAATGTTACCTTTTCTGTTTCAAGCGTACAAAAATGATAACAATTTAATTAAATTTTCGTTCATTATAGTGCTAACTTAACAGCACATTACCCAATTACAAAGCTAGCACAGAATAATTACAACACAAATTACACATTTAGACACACAAACAACAAAACAATCAGCAAAACTTAGTCTTGTGGCTTAAATTGAAAAACAGGCCTGCCAAGTAATTAAAACTGTAAAGTCATATGAAACATGCTGCTGCTGTAAAATAATTTTTTAAAGATCTAATTCGGTTACTAAATTATATCTATATCTATACCTATATATCACTGCCCACAAAGAATGAGCACAAATTGACTAAATAGTTACAGCCAAAACTCAAATTAAATATGTTACTAGCGTAAAGTCCACTGAAAAGATCTAATTTGCTTAGAACATAAATCCATGTTTTTTTCTTGGCGATGTAGCCCAACGCGGTCTATGATCTCATTGATGAGGTTTCTTAGATCACACACAGACACACCACAGTCCGTAGGATTCCTCTGGACGCGTAATCAGTCCGACGCAGAGACCTCTACCTGACAACGCACAACGCTCACAAGAGACAGATATCCATGGACCCGGCGGGATTCGAACCCACAATCTCAGCAGGCGAGCGGCCTCAGACCTACGCCTTAGACCGCGCGGCCATTGGGACGGGCATTTATCCATCTTACTGCATATCCAATTTTCAGCTGTCGCACTTCTAGCGAAGGGGATTCCATAATTTCATAAATAAAAGCATAAGTTCCAGGATTTTAACAGCCGATATTTTCTGTGCCTTTTTATAGTGAAGGCCAGAAATAAATATACTTAACACTTTTTGTAAACCTTTCACAAGTAATATAGTGATATGATAGTGCACAACATTCGACAATATCTTGGTCCTCGTTTGGCAGTCTATCTCTGGACACCCACCAACTTGACTTATACGGAAGCATACACTCTGCTGCTAATGCCGGAGTCTGCTAACACCTCCTGGGTTATTGGCTCATAAACTGAGAGCTGAGATGAAAGAGTATTATCACTAACCGATGCCAGTAGCAGAGCTAAGCCCTGGGTAGGTAATTTTGACAGAGCATGTGTGAAGACAGACCATGCAGCTAGTGACGTATTTCGTCACCATAAAGATCTTTCTCTCTCTCTCTGTCTCTCTCTCTCTGTCTCTCTCTCTGTCTCTCTCTCTCTCGACTCTGGTATACTTAGCGAATGCATGTGGCTTGTGTGTTTAAGTTTGTAACTTATCTTCTTGCTCGTACGGGCTTTCGCATTCGTCACAGACGGCTGCTATTGGCTGTGGTTGTTCGTCAGATGTCGCGGTCACCTCAAGTCCTTTAATTAATAAATACTAGTACTACTTTTTTAAGACTTTAATCACGGTTTATTTCCACGCGCAAGCTGTGTCACTATCTGCTTTAAAAAGGAACATTTTGGCAATATAAATATGTTTACGTCAACAGAAAAATATATTTGCCATTGGTTAGTCCACATTTGCAACGAGATAAATGTTTTTTACATACAATCCGTGCATCTTGTACAGTTTATTATCCGGAACAACAAGTACACAATACATATATGTGTATATATATATATATATACATATATATATTAACAATGCTTTATATATATATATATAAGTTAAAGGTAAAGCAATCCCGTTACAGGCCTGGAGTGGCCCAGAGGGTTCCAGGAAAGTAAGGTTCCCCGATTTCATGATAACGGCACATGAGGTTGTCAGCCTTACGCACCGGCCGTCTTTACCCCCAGGAAATGCTCCTGGTACTCATTTCTGTTAGAGGCTGAGTCGACCTCAGGGCCATAGTGCGATCGGAAGGATTTTATGTCGATGAAAAATTCCAATGACACCAGCTGGGATCGAACCAGCGACCTTCCGATTTGTAGCACAGCATCTTAACCACTGTGCCACCGCGGTCCCCAAGTATATATATATATAAGGGCAAAGGATAAGCTTATTAGGTCACCTAGAGGGAATGGAAGAGGATAGGATGCCCAAAAAGATCTGCACCTAAGAACTGGAAGGGACGAGAAGAAGGGGAAGACCCAGGAAAAAATGGAAAGAGGAAGTAGGAGATCTTCAAGTGCTGGGAGTGAGAAGACGGAGAGAGTTGGTGGCAGATAGGAAAAAATGGAAGGACATTGTTCGACAGGCCAAAGCCCACAGTGGGCTGTAGTGCCAAGGGAAGAAGAAGATGTATATATATATATATATTTATTTATTTATTTATTTATTTATAAAATATTGATAATATATGTTTGTTGTGCATTTGTTGGTCTTGATAATAAACCAGATAAATGTCTTTGTGGAGAAGTGATTACTGTTGTTGTTACTGGCATTGGCCTCCGTATGCTTGTCACGTTCACGGATGGCTTGCTTTACACCAAGTCTGGTCAAACTTTTATGTGGTGCAGGAAATACGGCAAAAATTGACACGCATGCGAGCGACATGAAGTACAATACACGGAATGAAGAACGATTAATTTCACTTGTAATGATATGTGCCGATCTCAGTGGACGCGCAGTCTAAGACGTACGTCTGCGGCCGCCCGCTTGCTGGGATTACGGGTTCGAATCCTGCCAGGGACATGGATGACTGTCTCATGTGAATGTTGTGTGTTGTCACCCGTCTAGAGGAGTCCTACCGAGTGTGGTGTGTCTGAGTGTAATCTTGAAGCGTCGATGAGAGGGCTCTGGCACACAAGATGGTGTCACACCGTAGAAAAGAAGAAATAAAATAATATGCATAATTTTACCTTTAAATTTGTTTATACATGATGTGCGGTAGAAATATGCTGATAATAATAATACAAATTAAATTAAATTCACCACCTATGCTTGGGTATCGCCATTTTGATCGTTTTTTTACAAAATGAACCATTTCCACAAATAAACGGCTCATAAGTTTTCAAAATTGCTTCAGCGTTCTTTCTCGGCTTTGCCAGAAAAATGGTTAAAAGACCTTTTCCTTTCACAAGTCTCCGCAGGCAACATACCACTGTGTCACCGGCAACATGTTGTCCGCGAGCTACGGAATGAACGGGCTTCCTTTAAACTGGATACCTTGTACACAAGGACTACTTACATCTTACATCGTGGAATCGGCACTCAAAGACGGTCTTCCGATCATTCGTGCCTTTCCAGAACGTTTTATTTGATTTGAACACAGATTTTCGGACGTTGTGCTGTTGGTCGATATGACGTACAGAGAGGAATCACAAACACCGGACCCAACAGGTTGAATGTAATGGGAGGTAACAGTCGCCCTCAATCCTTCAGTAATGCAGAGGGTTTTATTTCCAACTACTTCCCAGAACGGAAGGGTTTTTAATTTGTAGTGCCCTTAATTGTGCTGATAAGTCCTTAGCCCGACCAGGAAGGAAACAAGCTACATTCCCCCCAATTTATGGAACTTGGAGGTTCATTACCACATTCACAAGGGTCCACCACCTGTCCTTACCTTAGCCACCTCAATCCATTTCTCTGCCCATCACACTTTCGAAAGGCGCAGATTGTTTCCTTCCTGGTCGGGCTAGGGACTTATCAGCACCCCGGTATACAAGACCGTACGGTGCACCGAGGTCGGCAGCATGTCAGTAATTAATGATCAGTGCATTGCACCGAGGTCAGCATTGGAAGGTTCAACATTTTATGTGGAAAGTAATTTGATGATTTGGTTTGTTTATTGTTTAACGACTGTTTACTGAGTGCAGACGTTCTGCAAAGTGCAAACAGAAGAGAAGATGAATACGAATGGTGAAGAAGTAAGAATTGTTCTGTTTAAAGGCGCCATCTTGGTGTTAGCCAGAAGACGTTGGGCAACCTCACACGCTGTACCCAGTAATAAACTAGAGATTCGAACCGTACACCTCCAAAATACTGGACCAGAATTCTACGAATACACCAACCTTGTCGGCAAGAATATGTCGATTTCTCCTTTTTTCGCATATGGACACAGCTGAACTCCTCTCTGTAATGGAGCATTAGGCCAATTGTTTTCGCTAAACTGACCACAAAATTTCCCAATTATGTAAATAGGTATCGGATATCCTGCAGCTCGTGTCTTCAGTTCTGACGTCACGTAGTCTTGTTCTCTTTCTAGCTGGTGTTTTGGATAAGTGAAACCCACAAATAACCTAGATGTGTTAGCACAGTCATTGCTTATGTCAAAGCAAAGAGTGAGTTGTGTAACTCAACAGACGTCATCACGCGCGGGTGGACCGCACGTTCATTCACAAATCGGTTCTCAAGTCGTTGCTTAACGGAACTGGGTTCTTTCATTCCCGAGACGTGATGTTACTCCTCGACGTCTGTGTTCTGTTTCACCCGACAAGGCGATGTGATATCCTGTCAGAGATTCTTTTACACATGCCTAAATTTGTTCTAAAGGTAAAGCAGTTCTGTTACAGGCCTGGAGGGGCCCAGAGGGTTCTAGGATGTTAAGGTTCCCAGATTTCGTGACAACGGCACAGGATGGTGATAGGTTGTCAGTCTTACACTCCGGCCGCCTTTGCCCCCAGGAAATACTCCTGGTACTCATTTCTGTTAGAGGCTGAGTCGACCTCAGGGCCATAGTGCGATCGGAAGGATTTTGTGTCAATGAAAAATTCCAATGATACCATCTGGGATCGAACCAGCGACCTTCCGATTTGTAGTAATCACTGTGCTACCGCGGTCCCCGTTAATTTATTGTACATTGGGTATTTACAGAGTTGCTCATATTGCCTGCAGGAATTAATCACGCTATATATAACGGTCTCTCTATCTCTGTATGTGTGTTTGTATGTATGTCTATCCTAGATACGTGTACATATTGTACATGCAAACGATGGAATCAAAGACTCAATAAAGAATGTAAGTAAGAGATGAGAATACATTGTATCGCTTATAAAAAGCTTCCTATGAATCGTGCAGTGTAGTGAAGGAGTGGTCGTAGAATTCTCGCCGCGCTGCGATTTAGTTTGTTTCTTAATTCCATCACATTTCTGTCAACTTACACATCACACCTGAATTGCAACTTTCAGCAAGCTATGGTGTTCCTGGAATTCTTGTTATATCTGGCGGTGGGAAACTTAATTTATGAATAACTTCTATGCGTCAACCGAGAAATCGCGTAGTGGTAAGAAAGTAGGTACATTTGGTGATTTTGCGTCAGAAGGTGAGTTTGTTTATGTACGTTAGGGGCTTTAGCACCCATCGTGACTGTGGCTATGGCGACCGTAAACAGTTCGTAAGAGTCCTTCAAGTTGTTAATTTTAAGCTTGTTAATTAAAGGCATTGTTGATTGCTGAGACTATAGGCTAGAGCGTAGATGATGAATTCGTTAATTAATTAATTAATTAGTTAAATGGCTTTGTTGGAATGATACTGACAAAACAAAATTGAAGTACTTGAGAAATGCGTGTCCTAATGCACTTCGTCTACCATAAAGTTTACATGGATTGGCCTGGGAATGAACCACGACCTCTGCGATGTTGAACTGCAATCATTGCAGTTGTGACGGAAATACGGAATTGTCATAGCGACAACTTGTAATCAGCCCTCAGGAACTGCCATGTTTCATGTTTTACACGTAAGCCTGCTGCTGTACTGAAGTTACTTAACTTTTGTTCCGTACAAAGTCCAGTATTGAGAATACATGTGAAGCGAATATTCAGCATGAACAGAGGTCTTTTTGGCATGGCAGGCAACAGTGAAAGTTCGCAGCTTTACAACCTGTAAACTTTTATAATACTTTTCATTGCATTCGTGAATTGTTTTTGGAGAAATATTCAGATACCTGTAGGCAAATACGTAAATGTCGCTTGGATTTTCCTTTAAGGGAAGGAAAATTTAAGTTTTTTCCGTACAGAGCAGTTGACTTTGATGTGCGAAGTTACGGAGCAAAAGCTACAACAAAGTTCATTGCCAGTATATAAATTATTGCCATTAATTCAGTTACAGTTTGAACACCATCAAACCTTTGCTTTGGAGACGACTTCACTAAGTGTTCTTATTTTATGAAAATTGCATATCGGTTTAAGAACAAATTTGCGTTCATAGGACCGTGCATCGTAATATTATTTCTATAATAAAATCAACTAGATGCACCAATGTATTAAATTTATTTTATTTTGGAATGGCACCCTACATATTTCGGACGGTCTTTCCGTCCATCATCAGGAGTTCAAGACTGTGCATACAGCAACAGGCATTTGTCAAACAGACACTGCTGTCTGCTTGCTAGCAGTTTGACAAATGCCTGTTGCTGTATGTACAGTCTTGAACTCCTGATGATGGACGGAAAGACCGTCCGAAACATGTAGAGTGTCATTCCAAAATAAAATAAATTTAATACATTGGTGCATCTAGTTGGTTTTACTATAGAAATAATTTGAGAACGTTTATATTCAAGGCCCCTGTTGTAGTAAGCCTACCAAGAGATTGTCTCTACTTTTGTTGGAGGTTGCATAACATTTACGTATGCAAAACTCAAGGTGGAGTAAAAAATTAAAGTTCTCCCTTTGCACGTAGCGAAGGTATAGGGAAGGAAGAGGAGGTATAGATCCTCTCATACTTAGTCTCGATGTTTGTTGAAAGTGAGTACTCAGCTTCACGCCACGGCTGTTTTGCCCCAGGAACCTATTAAATAGGAAACTGGATGGGTCCCAGAACTGGTCTGGAGAATCTGGAGAAAAGAAAAAATTTTTGACCCCATTCCGGCAATCGAATTACAGTTCCTCGACTGTCCACACCGTAGCCTGATTAATAACAGCAATTGCGCTGTCCATCTCAACAAAGTTCCTGATTTTATTTTCTAACTTCTTTATTTATCGTTCCCACTTTAAATAACAGGAGGTGAGTTTTGGGCGTCTCACGTCTGTAATATTGAATGAGAGTGTTCAGGAACATGATGCTAAAGACAATATTTGAGCCTAAAATGGAGGAGATATGAGAAGGGTAGATAAAAATTGCATAATTAAAAGTTTAACGATTATCCTACTAGCCGAATTTTATTAGAGGGACAAGATCTAGCGGGATGCGATGGGCAAGGCATGTGGCGGGGCGTAGAATAGAAATTCCTGCAAGATTTTGGATGGAAATCTGACAGAGGAAGACGGCGTAGAGGGCCTATAGTTACGGAGGAATATAATATTACAATGAATTAAAAAAGAATAAAATAGGAAGTCGTAAACTGAATACAGCTGTCTCAGGTCATGGGAAAGTGGCGGGCTGTTGTGAACACGGTAATGAACTACTCGATTATTACACCAACCACTGCACATATATAAAATTTACACATTAAAACTTTAAAAACGCTCCGACGTGTTTAATGTTTTAATGTGTAAATTTTATAAATTTTATAATGTGCAGTGGTTGGTGTAATAATTGAGTAACTCGACAACATGCACGGTGTAACAATAAAAAAACTGTCATTAACATTTTAATATGTTCCATATTACGCGCATTAATTAGTTGGTTGGTTGTCTATACATTTCACAAAAACGGCAATAAACCTTTCGGATTCTATAAAATGTATTGTCTTGAGTGGCTCAGCAGCTATTAAGTTTTCGTAGAAGACTGTACTTCCCGTTAGGTTCGTTAGTTATTTAGTTCATTATTTATTTGGGGACATAATTTACAGGCATTTGAAACTCGTCGCTAAATTTCTGTTAGATATTTTCGTTCGAATAGTTCGCATATCGACATCACGTGGCTGACAGCTGCTGGTAACCTTACTCATCTCAATACAAAGCATAGTTTTAATCAACACGTGGTGTGATTGGAACCGGAGATTGTGCGAGTCGTAGGCGTTTTCGCAAAATTGCGGAAAACGATTATTAGTTTCTTTTTTTTTATTATTTTTTTTGTCCCCAATGCCACCACATGTCCTAGTAGACTTCGTGGTCCTCCCTGCTGGGCAAGACAGGAGTGTAACCGACTTCCGAGGTTGGAACGCCCATGAGGCGCAGTTACGTTGTCCCGATGATGTGAGTGGTGATATAGGAGGATGTAGTGCCAGAAGGGCCCCTAAACCTAAATTCTACCAACCTACCCAGACCATGGTCACCGTGGGAATCGTCCCCTTCAAGGAAAATTCTCACGGTAGAGCCGGGAATCGAACCCGGGACCTCATGATTAGTAGTCAGAGACTCTGACCACTAGACCAGTTTCGTAATGTTTGTATCTCCATCCGCCTGCATGAAACAACACGGCTACCACTGAACAGATTTTCATGAAATTGGAGGATTTTTCGAAAATCTACCAAGATAATTCAAGTTCATTAAAATTTGACAAGAATGGCGGGTATGTTACATTTATGATAATCTCGCTCATTTCTTCTTAGAATGAGAAATGTTTCAGACATATTTGTTGAAAAAAATAAAAAAGTATATATTTTACGTTCTATAATTTTTTTTCCGAAAATCCGGCCATTTATGAGAAAAAAATTGAAAAATGTAGTAGAGAAGGACAGGCCACAGATGACAATGTAGTACGGTGCATGCGCACTGCATGCTGGATACCTACGGTTGCAAACACGCGATCAGAATATTTAACACTAATTGCTTGTCCACAACATCAATGGTTATTCAAACGCGCCTAAATGTTACGTTATACGTAATTATGAAATTACTAATCTGAAATTTTTATCGAATTTTTCTCAATAGTAAGGAAATGTGGACTGGTTGAAAATTCGGAAGCTTTTCAGTGAAGACTTGATTTGGTTAACCGCTTTTCATGACATAAATTTAAATATATACGCGGAACACTAATTGGTGAATTGCAACTCCACTTCTCTCATTAGGAATCATTGCTAAGTGGATCAGAGAACCGGCCGAGACGGTTTGTGACGACGTTACTCTTCGACCAACACTGAATGCTTTGTCGTAGTTACATTAACACGTCTGAGTGGTTGGCACGTTATTTAGGACGTTTCGTTAAATACGAGTAGACGAGCAGCACATTAGACCTACTGAAGGGCGCCTATCACATTTTCGAGCATAATTCTTTGTTCTCAAAGAAAAGCTGCTAACTGTATTGTAGAAAGTTCTGAGAAGATATGTTCGTGTCATCTGTGTAAATTTGTATCTTTTAGGCGCGTTCACAAAATCTTGAAAATCGACTATTAGCTTCGTCATGTCTGTCCGTCCGTCCGTCTGTCCGCATGGAACAACTCGTCCCCCCCCCCCTCCCGGACGGATTTTCATGAAATGTAATATTTGAACGTGGGCCTGGTAGCGCAGTCGGTATAGCGACTGACTACGGGCTGGACGGTCCGGGATCTAATCCCGGTGGGAACGAGATTTTCCGCCCTTCCAGTCCGACCCTGAGGCCCACCCAGCGTCCTGCACAATGGGTACCGGGTCTTTCCCGGGGGTAGAGGCGGCCGGGGCGTGGGGCTGACCCCCTTCCCATCTAGTGCCGAGGTCCTATAAAGAGTAGAGCTATACCTCTACTCACCCTAAGGGCCTTCGTGGCCTGTAAAAGGGTGAAAACCTACCTACCTAATATTTGAGTATTTTTCGAAAATCTGTCGAGAAAATTCAAGTTCCGTTAAAATCGGACAAAAATAAAGGGTACTTTACGTGAAGATCAATATACAGTACGTAAATTTTTAATCATACATCGCTCAGTTCTCCTTAGAATGAGAAATTTTTCATACAAAAGTTGTAGAGAAAATCAAAACACACATTTTGTGTTCAGAAACTTTATTCGAAAATCGTGCCTTTTATGAGATAATGAGGAAAAATATTTTACTGCCGGGCAGGCGACAGTTGACAATATGACGCATGCGTATTGCGTGCTGGATACCTAAGGCTACACACACACACTCCCAGTATGTATAACTTATTGCTTTTCCATTACAACAGTGTTTGCACAAACACACCTCAATGTTACGTTGCCTGTCTTCTTAACACTGTATTGAATGTTTAAGCCAAAATATTGCTTGGTGGTAGAGAAATTGGTGACGTGCACATTATCTCTTAAAATAATTATATTATTGAAAGAAGAATTTGATTGGCATCTGCGCGCGATCTTACAAAATTGTCAGTTAGTGGTTTTTTTCATGACTGACGAAATATCTAACCAGCTAACACTACGATTCTGAATCTATTTTAGCTCACGGAACACTAAAAAGGCTACAGAACTTAGTGGTGAGCCCCTAACTGTCCACAGTAAGTCCAATATAAAATTAAATACTAGCTTTGTTTATCTCTTATGTACATTACATGTAAAAACTCAAGGTTTAACTTCAAACTGTTCGATAACCTGATCATTCTCCTGACACATGGAATCTATGGCGAGTTCAGGTAACTGATGTGACTACATAATCAGGAAGCTTCTGTATTGTAGCAGCGACTGATTATCTGCGTGCTATCAGTGACGGAATTACTAGTGATGAATGTCGCCACACGAATTTTAATTCGTACGTACAAATTTAGGACCGCCAATGAAGCTTCCAGCACTGCGCATTTTCGTCTGTCGTGACCCCTAACAAGCCCTTGCGGAACCCATTTTGAGAAACACTGACCTAACATACTAAATAATTGACCAAGCAATTTCGTGCGGCAGAATTCCTTTGTAGACGGTATTAGGTTTCAAATAATCATGAAATTTCTCACATTTTATGGCACTTCAAGATTCATCATCACCGTGCATGTTGTCGATTTACTCAATTATTACACCAGCCACTGCCCATATATAAATTTTTTTTTTTAATTCACACATTAAAACATTAAAAACTTGTAAAACGAAATTAATCTGTGACTATTTCTAGTGTGACTTTAGCAAGGAACATATAGCTCCCTGAGGATGGTCTGAGGACCGAAACATGTCGGAGCGTTTTTAATGTATTAATGTGTAAATTTTATAAAAATTTCATATATGTGCAGTGGCTGGTGTAATAATTGAGTAAATTCATCATCGTGTTTACAAGGACCCGTCACTTTCCCCTATCCTGAGCCAGATTAATCCAGTCCACGCCTCACATGATTTTTATTTCTTTATGATATGTTGTATATTAGACTCCAATCTACACTCTTCTCCTCCAATTACTCTGATTCATTCAAATGTCTCTTTCAATGCCCTGCTTGCACTCCCCATATTTAAAGGCTACCCGCATTTTATTTTATAACTACGACAATGGGAACTTCCCCATTAGCTGAGCCCTGCCTGGGACCCACCGATTCTCCTGTTCAATTGTCAATGGCGCTACGTCTGATGACATAAGATGACCAGAGTGTGAAACTGACCCCTTAGCGCCGCCTAGTTCTACCTCTGTGTGCCTTCTTGTCCTGCACAGAGTCATCATTTTGCAGTTGAATAATTACAATCTTTCGGATCAGGGGTTCGGTGATATCTGATTTCCTCTCACCCTAAATCACATAACACATTACACAATGTTTTTATTATTATTATTATTATTCAACTATGCTGTCAGTATCAGAGACAGTTTATCGTCGATTAATAAGGCTGTCGATGGATGAATAATTTGATAGGACTTGGAAAAAGTCGTTTCATATTTAGACACACTACTCCGGAAATTGCATGGAGGGGCTGAGGAAACCTTGTTCAGTATATTCGATGTACCGCACGAGGTCTAAACTGGACACCTCCCCAAAGAAAGTCTGGGCCATAACCTTTCAACTGTTGCTTCATGCTTGGACGGAGTATTTAACTGAGCATGGGTTCCAGTAGCGCTCTAATGATGACAGAAATAAGCTGTCGGGTGTCTGCAGGGTGAGGGAATGATATGACTGCAGGCTGGGTGGATATTTAGATGTCTGTAATCTGTCATATGGTTAGCATTCCTACTGCGTATTTGGAAGGTTCCGCGTCACGTTTAATGTAACTGAAACTTTTGCTTTTCTTAGTCTTTCTAGGCCCATTTATAGAAAATATCGTAGTTTCAAATAATCCACAATTGCTTCCTTGTAAATTCTTGTCTTTTCATAGTTTCCTACATAATGCACTTACCGCCCGTCATCTAGACAGTAAAGAATACCGGCAGTTGAAAAGCGTAATTAAATAGACACGTAATTAGTCAGTTAGGGGCATTTTTCTTTTGCAACACGACAGCCAAATGACATCTTTCTTGCAATGGTCGTAAAAGCGTGTCCCAAGTCTTTGAGATTTGTTCTATTCTTTCTGGGAATGAATGTATGCGGCCCGTGGGCGAACTTTTCCAATTGTCATGCAGACCTCTGCTCGGAGCTCGAATGCTTTCAGTTCACTAGACATTCAAAGGCGGGTTACGGTTAAAAGTTACTTCTGTCGATTTTACATTACGGCGTTTGTGTTGTCAGTGCATACGAAACCAGTAGACGTACTTAGCATGGAATTTGCGACCTTTCTAGCGTCTGCTGAATATTTTTTAGACTGTGAATAAAGAGAGAGAGACAGAGAGAGAGAGTACTTTGCTTCTGCCTACCATAGTACCGCACTGATTGACTGATGACATTACAGACACTTGGTGCTGGAGGTACTGTTTCTTTACGCCGTAACAAGTGCACTGGGCAGTTTCCTTTGGATTGGAGAACCGCTATGTCATTTTGATGTGTAATCAAATAAGAAAACAAATCAGTGCATGTCCCCCCCCCCCCCCCCCCCCCCCCGCCAGGCGCCCCCACCCCCGCCCCGCCCCCCTCTTTTTTTTTTGTTTTTTTTGCTCCCCACAAAACACACCCCACACACGCGCCATCTTTTTCCCAGCAGGA
>Ga0131853_10010868_pt1 | contig 16643 bp, 7 predicted proteins | sample TergutLab28metaG_FD_92764 | JGI IMG/M metagenome (GOLD analysis project Ga0131853, IMG submission 92764) | Labiotermes labralis P1 segment gut microbial communities from Petit-Saut dam, French Guiana - Lab288 P1 (version 2) (version 2) | ecosystem: Host-associated > Arthropoda: Insects >...
CTAGATGACACTTGCTTTATTATATATTGCTCAACATGTTTCAGACGTTAATACGTCCATCTTCAGGAGCTAGCGAGTACTTGTTGTGTTGTGTAGGCTGACTTGAGGCGTGCTGGTGTTATGAAGCGGGATTGTCTGTTGGTGATGTGGTATCCGAGTGTAGGCTGAACTAGTGGTTCAGCCTACATCTAGTTGGTCAACCTTTATTCAAATATCAAGATGATGCACGGTCCAATACGCATAAGATACACGATAACAGATTTGTCATATTCACGGAAGCGCAAAGTCATGTAATCTGGCAGATGAGTTCCAACATTTCGCAAGGTTATACTGCCTACATCTGCAAGGTGGATTTCAGCTGGAAGCGGTACCTTAATTCCAAACTTCGGTGCTCACCTACCAGATTATACGGCGTAATAACCTTTGCAGAGAAATGCCATGACTGCTTCTTGTGAATACTTTCCACTTATTTATTCAGTAATTCTCTGTAAGTTTTATAATATCAGGGTAGCACCGTTAAACAAACCATATATAAATACATAAATTTATAACTGCAACTTTAAAGACGAAAAAAATTATGATTGTAATGATTATCATTATGATTATCACGAACATCATGATAATTACACGATAACGGTAATAAGACCACAATTATGAGAGCAACAAAAACAATAGCAATAACATTTCTACACAGAATAACTTTGTAATTCTTTTGTGTGTCTTTTGTGTGTCTTTTGTGTGTCTTTTACCACGAATGTTTGTACAGCACTCCTGGGCATTTGCTTGGAAAAAGACGTTGTTAAAGACATCGGAAATGAAAACCTGCAGTTGAACACAAAGAACTAGCACACACCTAGATATAGGTGTTGGAGATTACACAATAACGAAACGGCATTCTGAGAGACGTAGATAAACAAAAATTAAAACTTGAATCTGAAAAGGGGGCGTGGCGGTGCGCGCGCGCATCATCCCATCTCATTCGTTCGTGTATAACAGCATAACGGTTCGTTACGGAGTGGTCAGGTAACGGTACAAGCCGTGCCGCGCTGTCGTGCCGTACCGTTGAGGGCTGTTCATCTTACTGGACCAGCCACATCACGGAGTTCAATGAACTGTGCCATCATCTGACAGTGTACCACTTTTTAGGCAGCCCAAATACGACAAATTACAAATATCCCTTATGGCTATCAGAAACATATGTATAAAATTGCGGCATAAACTATGGATTCTCTTATAATTATACGATCAGACATGTCTTGTTCAACGCATAAGATTATAAATATTTCGGAGGCACTTGTTTCCTCCGTCTTCAGGACCGAATTTTATTTTCAATCTTCTCTGAAGACGGACGCTGCAAATTCTTTCGACAGTTAGGTAACCGTTTACCGGACTATACACGACATCAACTCTTGCAAAACAGGACCAAATTACGGGGTTTCATCTCCGTAAAAACTTGAAACCTCAAAGACAAAACACGAATTTAATGGGTCTGAGAAACTCACTATCAAAGCCACAGTGTTCATTCTCGTCTCACTCAAGACTGACTCCAAAGAGTAGCGTCCTTCTTGAGACGATCATATTTTTATCAGGTGGTGAAGATATTTAATGCATTTTGTGATAACGAAAGGTGGATTACCGTTTTCATAAGCGCCCGCCACTTGCCCTTATCCTGAGCCAGGTCAGTTCAGTCCACTCTCCCCCATCCTATTTCTTTAAGATCTATTTAATATCCTACCATCGACATCTAGGTCTTCAAAATAGTCTCCTACCTTCAAGCTCCACCACCGGTATATATTTCCTTCTCCACCATTCTTGGTCCATGATCGGTCCATCAATTATTTTAGAGATATTTACACTACGAGAAGCTTTCTGTTTTATACATTAGGTGAATATTATTAGGATGACTGAATTGAGTGAAATGAGATGGGAGGTGAATGTAGCACAAATGGAGGAAGACGAGAAGTTTATGCAAAATATTGATCAAAGACCATAAAAGATGACACTTCTTGAGTTACTGAAGCGTTTAGGACAGAATAATATTAGAATCGAAAGTAGAGAAGGAGGTAATGAGATTGGAGGTTACATTGAGCTCTATTTCCTGCGTATTGACAGTGTTTGCTTTGTCATGGTCAAGAGATACCGGCATTTCTATAGAAGCAAAATATTTCTTGACTGGTTAAGAAATTGAAAAATCGCTCAAGAAGTTCTTTTTTGGGGGCAAATTCGCAAAACTTCGTGATGTGTGATTTTCTGTGCGTCCGTCCGTATGGAACAACTTGGCTCCCACTGGATGGAGTATCGTTGAAATCTGACAAAAATAACGGATACTTTACTAACCTAACCTAACCACGCTCAAGACAGTATCTCCATGAACACTTCTTAGAGTGAGAAAGATTTCAGACAAAAGTTGTAGAGAAAATCAGAACACACATTTCATGTTGAAAAACTTTATTCTCCCTCAGCCCCCCCCCCCCAAAAAAAAATCGTGCCGTTCGTGAGATCGTGCGGAAAATTGCTGTAGAGCCGGACAGGCCACAGATAACAATATAACACGGCACATGCGCATTGCATGCTGTACACCTTAGGCTACAATCACGCACTCAGAATATGTAATACTTATTGCTTGCCCACTGCAACAATGGTAACATAAACGCGACTCAAAAAATACATTCTACGTAAATTGCTTGACTTCTTAAACAACAGGAAGCACAGTCCTGCTTCCGAAGCTATCCCATCTCGTGAAGAAGTTACCAGCCTTTCAGGTACAGTCATGCGCCGCATAACGACGTTTCGGTCAACGACGGACCGCATATACGACGGTGGTCCCATAATATTATAATACAACTGTGTTAAGATTGCCTACAGTATTCAGTACAGTAACATGCTGTACAGGTTTGTAGCCTAGGAGCAATAGGTTATAATATGTAGCCTAGGAGTAAAGTAGGCTTTAATATCTAGGTTTGTGTAAGTACACTCTATGACGTTCGCACAACGACGCACTTCTCAGAACGTAGTCCCGTCGTTAAGCGACGCATGTCTGTGTTATGGAGCCTACTGAAGGCATACATTGGACATTGTCCTGCGCCAGGTGGAATCTTGTCCCTTTAAATATTGACTTATTCTTTAACAGGAAATTGTAGCCTTGGGTAGTTGGATGTTCCGACCTTCCTGAGGTCAAGAATGTAACCACTGCTTCATTAGTGCACGTCATCACGTCTCACATCCGTTCCCACAGCCTCGGTACACGTTACTACCACCACGAATGAGCATATAGATTATTACAAACCGTTTAAATCGCTGTGGTTATAGCATGCACCAGCGCTTTAAAATCCCTGCATTTTGTCCACAACATTTTTTTTCTCATATTATTTGAATATTACGTATCATATTTGTAGCGCTGCACTGAGTGTGTTGCGGGAACTGAACATTATATAACTTTTTATTCAGACGGAATTCAGCTTCCAAAATGTCGAATAATGTATCTTGCATTTAAGGTACGCATGGTGTTAAGTATAAAAATTATGGTATACTGGGAAGTGATACGCCGTGTAGTTTGGTTGGTCTCAAGTTTTCTTAGGAACCTGCTGTTCCTTTTTAAATAGAGTATACCTTAAATCTAGGATCATCAGGCTTCTCCGAAATGTCTGTAACCCTTTATAAAATTTCACAGGATCACATCCAATAAGACTGTGTACATCAGGATCATAGACGTTAATGTTCTAAGACTAGTTTGCGTCATCACGATCATCTGAACTGCAGGATCTTTTTAAAAAGACTACGTCCCGGTATTGATGGCAACCTCGTTTGTTTTTATTAAATAATTGACTTTTTTAATAAAAGACTAATGTTAAAAAGTGACAGTGCTGCCTCAACTGGAGGCCAAGGGAAGATAACATATACTTCCATTTGCCTCCGCTTGAGGCAGGTCTGTCGATTTTAATGTCTTTCTTCTTATTTAAGCGGTAGCACAGTGGTTAAGGCACTGTGCTACAAATCGGAAGGTCGCTGGTTCGATTCCAGATGGTGTCAATGGAATTTTTCATTGACGTAATCCTTCCGATCGCACTATGGCCCTGGGGTCGACTCAGCCTCTAGCAGAAATGAGTACCATGAGCATTTCCTGGGGGTAAAGGCGGCCGGTGCGTAAGGCTGACAACCTTACCACCATCCTGTGCCGTTGTCATGTAATATGGGAACCTCAACTTCCTGGAACCCTCTGCGCCTGTCCAGGCCTGTAACGGGACTGCTTTACCTTTTTTATCTTCTTATTTAAACGTGGTAGGAAGTCTTTGTTTCTTGTTTACACGTTGCGTCTTACCAAATAATAGAACCCAGCATTAAGTAATAGTGCATGCCATTTGTAATCCTTACTGAGACAAAGATGCCGTTATTTTCGTCGATTAAATATCTTACTGTATCTACTGGCGAATTATTCGCGCGGTTGCAAGTACTTACTAAACAAATTTAAGCCCCAGAGTAAAGTCTAAATGAGATACAGCGAACTTCTTGCGGCTATTGTAGAAGTTAAACAAGACATGCAATGTACGTATAACGTAACATTAAGGCGCGTTCGTGCAACCGATGTTGCAGTGGGAACAGCAATATGTAGTACATATCGTGAGTGTGTGTTTGTAGCCTTACGTATAGAGCATGCAATCCGTATGCGCTATATTGTCATCTGTGGCTTACAATACAATATTTTTCCACATTATTTTATGAAAGGCAAGGCTTTCGAAAAGAAAAGTTATTGAACATAAAACCTGTGCTTTGATTTTCTCTAAAAATTCTGGCTGAAACATTTCTCATTCTAAGAAGAATTGAGCGAGATATGATAAAAATGTATATTGGTCTTCACGTAAAGTACCTTTCATTCTTCTCCGATTTTAATGACACCTGAACTCTCCCAATAATAATAATAATAATAATAATAATAATAATAATTTGGCACTACAACCTTTTGTGGGTTTTCGCCTTCTCAGCCAAGTCTCTCCAAGTTCTTCTATCCTTAGCTATTTCCTTCCAGTTTCTAACTTTTAGCTTTTTCAGATCTTCCATAACATCCTCTTGCCATCGTTGTCTTGGTCTTCCTACCGGTCGAATTCCCATAGGTTTCCAATCTAGTAGTTTCCTAATTGGTCTTGCTGGTCCATTCTTTGAATATGGAACTTTCCCAGTAGTTTTTCGAAATATACTGAAATATCAAATCTCATTACAATCCGTCAAATGGGAGCCGAGTTGTCCCATGCGGATAGCAGGACGGACGGACAGATGGATAGACAGACGGACATGATGAAGTTAATAACCCCTTTTCGCAATTTTGCGAGGGTGGGAGAGTGGGCAGCGCCGTAGTTGAGGAGGTTGACTGCCGCCGAGGTCCTTTTTCAGTCTCAGGTCAGTCCATAAGGGCTCTCTCGTGGACTGTGTGACACTGGAACAGGGTACTCTCTGAGTACTTCAGTTTTCTCCCGTCGATGTCATCCCATAGTGCTCACATTCAGTCACTCACCTACTACCAAAGTAATAGGGTAGTACAATTTTAGGAAGTGAGAGCGCCCTTAAGTGGAACACACTAATAAGCACTAATATAAGGACATAATATGAATTAGTGCAATCACTGTTCTTGCTTCATATTTTGGCGGTCTTGAGGTTTCCAAAAGGGTGTTGATAATTATCAAGTCTTCTAGGATGTTTAAGCTGTGTCGAATAGTAAACTCTTACCGACGTTTAGAAGAGCGCATAACTTTCGTGGAAATTCCAGTAGATCCCGACCAGAGCATAGCACTACCCTTTCAGTTGACTCACAATCCCACCGCCCTCCTCTACCTGCTTAATGATGTACACGTGTTTCCCGAAGCGGCTAATCTTCTTGGACTACCTGGCACTGGAGATGAAGGAAGTACGTACGTACGAAACTTTGGTAACTATTTAGCAGTCAGCACGTCCATAGGCGTTTGGCTAATAACACTGAAGAGAGCGGGAGGGGGAGCCATACTCGACTATGGGTCTTCTTCTTCTTCTTCTTCTTCTTCTCCTCCTCCTCCTCCTCTTCCTCCTTCTCCTCCTTATTCTTCTTCTCCTCTTCCTCCCCTTCTCCTCCTCCTCATTCTCCTCCTCCTCCTCCTCCTTCTTCTTCTTCTTCTTCTTCTTCTTCTTCTTCTTCTTCTTCTTCTTCTTCTCCTCCTTCTTCTTCTTCCTTTTCTTCTTCTCCCTCTTCTACTTCATCTTCTCCTCCTCCTCCTCTTCTTCTTCTTTTTCTCCCTCTTCTCCTTCTTCTTCTTCTCTCTCTTCTCCTTCTTCTTTTCTTCTCCTTCTTCTCCGCCTTCTTCTACTCCTTCTTTTCCGCCTTCTTCTTCTTCTTCTTCTTCTTCTTCTCCACCTTCTTCTTCTTCTTCTTCTTCTTACAGAGCGCTACAGTCCAATGCAGACTTTCGCCTCCTTAATGGACTTCTCTCTGTCAGCTCTCTTTCTTGACCTCTCGTTTGTAGCCTCATCTCATTAATCCTTTTCCATTGCCAAGGTCGATTCCACTCAGTCTGAGCGTTCCGAGGCCTAACAGTTAGGTTGTTATGGTAGCAGGTTTTGGACTGTCGCCCAACATGCAACCTGGAGGGCCAGTACACGGTATTTGTAACCCCCCGGGGCAGGGTGGCCCAGCTGTAACCCCAGGCACCTGATACCCATTGTAGACATTTTTACGACTTGTAGCACAGTGGTTGAGGTGCTGCGCTACAAATCGGTAGGTCGCTAGCTCGATTCCAGATGGTGACATTGGAATTTTTCGTTGACATAATCCTTCCGATCACACTATGGCCCTGGGGTCGACTCAACCTCTAACAGATTTGAGTAACAGGAGTATTTCCTGGGGGTTAAAAAACGGCCGAAAACCTTACCACCATTCTGGGCCATTGTCACGTAAGCTGGGAACCTTAACTTCCTGGAACCCTCTGGGCACCTCGGACCTGTAATGAGACTGATTTACCTTTTTACCCAAACAATGGGACAATCCGCCTTTCGTACATACCAGTCCTGTCATATAGAGCGTACAGTTACAATCTATATTATACAGGGCGTGTTTTTATGGCGGAACTGCTCGTCGCAGTGCCGTCAGCATCGTTGCCGCCTAGCGACTGATGACGCCGCTCCTCCTGCAGTAGTCGGCCATGCTTAATCTCTTTATTTTCAACGCTGATTTTTTAAAGCTTGAGCTGTTCAGGTCTGCAGAGGAAGCTGATTTCATCTTAATCTCATTATAGCTGTTCGCAGATAGAATATCATTCGCAACACCGATTATTATGACGAAGGTTCATTGCGGTTCCTCTAGGAAAATGTCACGACCGTTTCCCTCCACATTCTTCCAGTTCATTATTCACGCTCATGCTCTCAATGGACGCTAAACAGTCTGATGTGAGTTCCTGCAAGCGCCGTCATGTAAGTGACAAACACGATTTAAATCGGGTCGTTTTGACAGTGTAGAAGTACTAACAAACGATGCAAAAGACTGTAGTCTGTTTTGCTGTGTTACATTATGGCGTTCGCTTATTGTTTGAAAATCCGCTACATTTCGATTCCAGATTAGAAAAAGAGGCACTGTTTCAATATCCAGAGACATTAAATTTCGAATTGGTAAGAATGTAAAAAAAAAAATATGACATCCGAAGACTGGTGTATAACATACGAAAAGAGCATAATTTAGTCGGCTTGGTCGTCCTCGTTGAAACCTCATTAGTCAAGTTTAGAAACAGTCGCCGAGTAACGCCACACAAAAGCACTTCAGACACCTCAAGTTTTATAACTAGGGTCAGTTATCAGATCACTTAGGACATAGGTACCATGTCTGTCCAAATGGTGACGTTAATCGTCAAATGGCATGGACACGTGCAAACTTTCGCGAAGGCACGCACTTTCTTATGATAATGTTAATTGTCTGACGGTCCGGATATGAACATAATTTCACACACAGAAGGCACACATTTTCTGTGTGATATAGTTAATCTTCTGACGGTCTAAATATGTACATAAATTCACCTACATAGAGCAGTCGTTTTCTCTATGATATTGTCCACCATCTGACGGTCTAGATATGTACATACTTTAACCTATAAGAGACATATAATGTCTATGATAATCGTCAGCCAGGTTTGACATGCACATACTTCCAGCTACAATATACTCTCAGCATCTGACAGGTGTCTTTCATCGTCAGACGGCCCAGTCAAGTACACATACACGGCCATACATGGGAGACTTCCTGCTGAATGTGCAAATGTACGTAAATATTAGCAGTTTTTAAAAAAGAACAAGATACATAGCCCTGTGACAGACACTAATCCTTCATCCAGGTCCTCCAGAGAAGCGCGGAGACATCTGTAGCAGACATGATATGTGCATTTACTCTCGTCTCCGATGCCAGTTACGCCTGGCACTGCATGATTTACTGACCACTGCGACATTTTTTTAATAAAAAGAAAACACAGCGAAATGTGACGCTGGGTACAGGAAAGGGTATGGATCTCTAGTTTCAAGGATGAGGTCATTGGGTTCACCTTATACATGAGGTAACTATTCATGAAAAAGGAATTCTTGTCATCAACAACCGTGAATCATTATTACGTCATCATCGTTCTTCCTATACTGCCGAAAGATCAATGAACTTTCAGAGGAAGGATCTGGTATGACATGAAGCAAGAGGGTAAATATCAAGACATGGCTTTTAAGCTGTAATGGACAACATGAACCGTCTATTGAAGAGACCAGCGTCCTTGAATACGATGCTGTATGAACTGGTCTATAGATGCCATTAGAAGGGACTTCACTGTCTCCATTTTAGGGTGGTCAGAGCTTAGACTAGCCTGAAACTAGAGACTGCAAGCTCTTCTGCAGAACCTATACACCAACTGACATGGCGTCATTGCCTACAAAGCTAAGATTTTTATCAACACCAACGCAAGAACCTCAAATTCCGAACTTCATGCTCAACACAGCTTTGCAGGTCTTACGTATTGCGGACGACGTGTGCTTGCTGCTGGTTAAATCACAGTGTGAATTTCTGAATTTCACTTGGTAGTGATCATTACGATTACGGTCTTTTGGAATGTTAAGCCGTGTAGTCTGTTATCAATTTTTCGGAAGTGGCAACGGAGGTTCATATTCATAGTTATACTCTGAAGACTGGATGCACATGAAGGTGGAAGCAGCAAGATTCTTCAAACCGCTGGTAACGGTCCATCAAATACGCGACATTACATCTTAGAAGACTTATAACAACTTTAAGTTCATTAAGTTTGATAATTACGTTTCATTCAACAGACCGACACTTTCCGAATTACGCAACAGTTACGTTCCGGAAGATCTGGCGCAAGTTGAATTTGCACAAGTCTGCATCGAGTGTGTGCGTGTACAGTAGAACTCCACGTAACCGGACGCTGTTTATCCGGAACGCCAATTATCCGGACCAGCTTGCCCCTTTGGGTAAATTTGTCGAGATTTCTACAAAACAAACTTGCCTTGAAATTACCGGTTATCGGATCAAGTACAGTACAGTGTTATGGCTTCTAGATCTCAAAATCAGGTGTGGTCGAAAGGTTCAGATGCAGATACTTACTGTAAATAACAACAGCCGAACTTCAAACTGCCAATGTAGTCCATTTTCAAAGAAAAATCTGATTTTCCGGAATTTCCGCATATCTGGATGGATCTCCGCCCTAATTAATCAGGATAAGTGGAGTTCTACTGCGTGTATATATATATATATATATATATATATAATGTGTGTGTGTGAATACTTATGGGTATATATAAATATATGTATATATATATATATATATAAAGGTAGAAGGTAAAGTGATCCCGTTACCCCGGTGTGGCCCAGAGGGTGGGTAGAGGTATAGCTCTACTCTTCCATGACCGCGGCACTAGAAGGGGGTGAGTGGTCAGCAGCACGCCCCGGCGGCACTTTACCCCCGTAAAGACTCATTACCCATTGTACAGGAGGCTATATATATGCGCACGAGGTATTCCACTTTAAATCGAAACTCCAACACACCGGAACCTGTTCGGCCGCAGCATGACGGTCTCACCTCCTGTGTTATCGCCCAGCAGTATCCTTCCGTCACGTTCATTTCATTACACTTATTTTACAGCCAGTAAAATTCGCACGCCTTTCAAAAGTGTTATTACGTCAATTTCTCCCTTTTTAAAGTTACGTAGTTTGGGGTTGTCTATATTTAAATAAGGATGACATCTATTTTACACCTTACGTGCAATATATGAGGCTACAATAGACAAAGACGCTCAGAATCTTTTCACATTCACAATGCCCAAAACTGAACGTAAGGAAGAAATGAGAAATACTAATTATACAAAACATTATGGCACACACGTGACAGATTAAATTATTTTTATGCATTATTTTTTAAATTTATTTTAATCATTATCAGTACAATGTCGAGTTAAATTCGACAGCGCTTTCCAATGTTGGGCTGGAACCAAAAGTTTTTTGCAGTGTTTTATATTTGTTGTCACTAAGCTTCTTTAATCCCTTGGCTATTTTACAACATTGGAAGATTACTGATTTTATGGAAAATTAAATTGGACCCGACTGTTTGAATTAACAAGAATAATCTCGAACGCAAAGGGTTTAATTCCACTCAAAAGTGTGAATGTGCTATGAATTATAATAATGTGGATGTCAATCATAATAAATAAATAAAGGCTTATCCTTAAGCAAATATCATCGTCGAAAAACAGTAACTCTTGTAACAGGCATTCGGAAAGTGCGCGTTTCGACTCTTGGCCAGAACAGTAATTCCCTGGACTGAGATTTAAATCTCCTTGCTCTGTGCTGCAAACATCAGGATAACATTACAGATTATACATAGAGAGCTGCCACAACAATTCACTGATCACTTATTCCCGGATAGCACTCGAAATCAAACCAATTCCGTTTCCTTCTATACAATTTTCGATTCAGCGTTTCTTATTATTTATTTCTATCTTGGATTTTGTACGTTCTGATTTACTGACCAAGTCTTTAAATAAAACAGAAATAAAATGATGCTGTATCCTTATGTTTAATTAAGAATTATGCCCTGAAGGTACATTGGGGAGCAGACGTATAGCTCCACGCATTCTTAACCTTGGCACTAAATGGAGGTGAGCGGTGAGGTTCATTTTCTGGAGGCTTTACCCACGGAATGCCCAGGTGGGCCTCAGACTTGGTCTGAGAGCTCCGGAGAACAGAAAATTTCTTACCTGAGGGGAAACTAACTTATTTTCGAAGACTAACCAGCCTTTAGCACAGGCACTACAAAGACTGCACAGTCCCGCCTGTTATGAAAAAACTTTTCGGAAATATTAAGTACTGTGTGTGTCGATTAGGTTCCAGTCTGGATACGACGTGGTAAAAGTGTAGGTGCTGGGCTAAATGTTAGCACAATAAATGTTCTAGCAAGTTCTAGAGCGCAGTGTACATGCGTAGAAAATAAAACGAACTGAGTCCTAAGACCAAAGGAAATCGATACGGAAGAAACTGAAGAAAGGAGAAAAGCTAGAGAACTGCTTGGAACAGAGAAGGCAGAGGAGTATTGCAACATGCATAGTCGAAGGCGTCACGTTATCACTTTTAGCAAACACCCAAGACAGAAAAGGAAAAGTTGCAGAGAAAGAAAAACAAAGCAGCTGTGTACGTATAACGTGACATTGTGGTGCGTTCGCGTAGACATTGTCACCGTGGAAAGCAACAGTATTAATATTTTGATTGTGTGTGTGTCTGTGTTTGTAGCCTTCGTTATCCAACACGCAACGCACAAGCGCCATATTACATTGTCGTCTGTGGCCTCTGGCTTTACTGTACCATACCTTTTCACAGTATCCCATGAAAGGTACAGATTTCTGAAAAAAAATTTCCAAACATAAAGGTTTGTTTTGATTTTCTCTAGAATAATGTGTGAAACGTTCCCCATTTCTGTAAGAACTGAGCGAAATATGAACAAAAACGTAAATTGGTCTTCTTGTAAAGTACCAATTATGTTGTTACATATGAATTAAACTTGAATTTTCTTGACAGATTTTCGAGGAAACCCAAATATCAAATTTCATGAAAATCTTCCAGTGGGACCCGACTTCCATGTGGACGAATGGTAAGACGGACAGAAAGAGAGACGACATGACGAAGCTAGTCAATTTTCACAATTTTGCGCAAGCGCCTAAAAACGAAACAGGCACAAATATACTTCATCAAACAGGCATCTATTCATACATTGCGGTAACCAGTTACATATGAGGAAACAGCTGTTTGACTGCGACGTACTAGGATGAAATGTAAACAGTACTGTTTGGTAGCACTTGAACACATCTACATCAGCATTTCCTATTCCGCATTACCCAGTGTTCTGTTCTCTGATTTTAATATTCCAGAATGCTAACCATCTCAGTCACAGTGGCCAGTAAATATACCACGTCATTTAACACAGAAACCTCCGAATTTTTCCCTAGGTTCCTTTATTCCTTTCTTGCAATTCTCAGAACAAGCAACAATTATTACCCTCTGCAGTGTTAGGAAATTGATATTCATAATGGAGGCTTTGATAGTCTACGCTACAGCATGTACTCATTTTCTAAGCATTTATTACATGACAAACTCCACCACAAGGCAGTCCTCCGATGTTAATAGCTCAATTCAGTCCCGGAACTGATCATTCTTTACTTCAGAACGTATTACAATAAATTTCATATCACATTAATATTAATAATTTCGTTTTATAATTTTAAACTCAAGAATTAATTATGACATGACCCCACAATAATGTAAAGAATCTGATCTACTTCCATTTCATATCTCCACACGTTTCAAACTACTACGAGGCCACAATCAAGAGGATTTACCTGAATCATTTACAGGTATATGCAATTAATTGGGGTTTTAACTGCCCATTTCTGCACCGGAGTGGGAGAGCATTTTCCCTTTTTTTCCATAAACATTTGCATTTATCGTGACCTGTGCGACCCATTTGGCCAATATAGTTTAATTAAAACGTGAAGAGCGAATACTGATGTAAAGATGAACGTAAGTGCAACAATCACCAGACATTGTTATAAGTGAGCATAATAGAACGATGCAGCTTGTTCTTCTGTAACTTCGCCAAACAACATCTGCCAGCCGCTTTCACTTCTCAGTTATTGGCGTTGTTTACACTGCCTAAGAACCTTCAAACGCGTAAAATATTTTCATCTCCTTCCATATAACAGATATATTTTCTCTTGCTTACATCTCCATTCATATTTCTCTATTTTATCGTTCGTTCGGGCTTAATTGCAGTTAAATCACCGCCCAAATGTACCAAGCCATACCTCCTTCATACAAGCTGAAAACATGTAACTGAATGGCCTTTTCCAAACACATACAGTATTGTAAATGTCAGGATACAAATATAGCTGTCTTTTGTTTATGTTCTACTGCGGATAAAAATCAGTTGCTTACCGAAAGCGGTTACAGATAAAAATACGTGCCAGTGCCCCTGCCTGCTTTTTAACCCCAGTCGCTCAGCCTAGCCACAGTATTGACTGAATTGTATTCCCGAGGGCGAGGTGAGATATGTAGAATATATTGTAGCTCGAATTGCAAAGGGAAAAGGAAAATTGTAAGAGCTGCAGGATACATTACAACAAACCTTCAAAGAAAAATGTTGTGATGATGTTGACTGAACGCGTCTGGTTAGTGACAGGGAATACTGGACGCACATTGCAAACACGGTAATGACTTTTCGGGTTCCGTAAGAGGCTGGAGTTCCTTTACTGTTAAACAATAATTATTCTCGTGAGTTTTACAAGATTCTGGAAAAAAAGTCCGGTTTAATGGAAGGATTGCTTTGTAAACATATTTGTGAAGTAACAGCTCCTTGATACACATGTTTGTCGGATTTGGCAGCATAGTACAATGAAACCCTGCATACAACGAAACCGCAAGGGGCCGATATTTTTTATTTGCAGGCGGTTTCATTTCATACAGGTATTACAGTTTTCGATCCTCGGGATTGTAAAAGTGTTCCGCCAAAGACAGGTATCCCTTACTACCATGTTCCTTTGAAGAAAGGTTTCACTGTACCAAAAAGAATTTGAGATCTTTCACATTTCTTCAAAAATTTTACAAGGGCTCTTATGGCCTGCTTTGAAAAAGGTTCTTGTTCACCTCCTGCAAGTTTAAGTAGAATTCGGGCAATTCCTGAAGAACATCACAAATCATTACCAACACACTATGATTTTTTGTGCTTAACCTATATTGTAAGCAGTCATTTGTGAATTTATCTTTCATGTCTCTCGCAAAGAATAATTCCTCTCTTCTTCGAACCTTTTTTCCTAAAACTTCATAGCCATCCCAAAAAGTCAAAAGTGATAAGAAACTAGATGCTTCCCAAAAAGACGCTTAAAAGTAGGCCAGTTTTAAAATTTCAGCTCAGTTATAGTTTCTGTATGTAGGCTGCATGAGGCCCCACCTATGGCTGGCACCCGAAAATGTTGGCTGTACTTCAGATTTTAAATCAGACTTGTTGTTTTATGTAGGCTCTATCTGACCTATGGGATCAGGACCACGCTCAACTACAGCCTCCAAATTTATTTCTGCATTTGACTTGGAAATATTCTAAGCCGACTCTGTCCTTTATGTTTTAGTAGATTTAAACAGCTTTGGCTTGTTTAGGACGTCACTTCGGTGCCGAAATATGTAGGAGTTGACGTGTATCATAAGTGCTGTACCATAAAGTATATATTTTGAACAATATATTGATTCCAGAAAGTTCGTTCATACTTGCAATACTGTGCTGTTTTAATGATACGTATTACAGGACTTTATAAGCCTGTGGATTCTTAACCCTGTTTTCACCATATCACCAACACGAACTTAAATCAGTGACATAATCTAAACGGATGGCGTCCTTGCTAGTTTAACTCCACTGCTAGTCCAACATAATGGACAATTCATAGCGTGACAAATATGCTTATAATTATTTCAAGAATTTACTGCTATCCCGTAAGACTGAAAACAATGGAAGAAAAAATTTAAAAAAAATTAGATTGTAATACGCCATAAGGGCACGTACTGTACCGTCAGAATTACGGTATTACTTACACAACGGCATGTACGAAAACCCCACACAGTACTTACATAAGGTTTCAAATATTGATTTGTTGCAAGCTTCGACAAAGACGAGCTATTCCAGGGATTTTATTCTTGTCATTTTTCCACATATCGGACCATTAACTCTTTTTGTAACGCGACTCTTCGTAGACTGATTCGCCTAAATACTGAATATCAGACTGTGCATTGCCGTAATGATGTCAAGTCGAGAAGAATACGTTACGGACTGAAATATCCTTGGCAGGTGGAGCTGCATGCGCAGTACAATTAAAGCTTAACCCTTCGAAGATTGTTTGTAAAAATTCGATTTGTACCTCAGAGCGAACAGAGTCCATATTCGATATAAATACCGACCAGGTAATGCCGTTACGAAAAACAATCACCATTAATTTTTCTTGTTTTACCAACAAATGCACATATAATAAGCATAAAATATTGTTATAATAATGTTAATTATTATTATTGGAACAATTATAATATAATTTTATACTCATTATGTGTGCATTTGTTGGTGTAATAATAGTATTAATTAATCAAAATGCACGTTACGAACATAAAAATAATCACCATTAATTCTGAGAATCATGCTAACACACAAATCGACAAAATGTAGAATTTGCTAATGTTACAGCAGTGGCACATATTGTTCAGTAGCTAAAAGACTGCTGGTGACGTCCTAACATTATTAGCAAAATAACTCCGAGATCTCATAAAAGGAATCCAGAATATTGCCTTCTGTCGGAAGACAGATATCCAGTCCGAAAGAACCCACAATAACGTTTGATATTCTGTAGGTTCTTGACCCCTTCGCACCCGGTCTGCAGGGGCTTTATATATTGCACTAATATATTTGCTTTCAAATATTATCTAAAGTAAAATTTCGCCTAAATGAGAGGGTAAAACATAATACTGATATTGGCTCCCTAGTTAAATATAAACGCAATGTTTTCATTCTGCTGTCAAGTAAAAATGTGCCACAAGCTTAAAAATCCCTGTATTGGTAACGTCTTCAAACAACAGCATCCAGTATGCTAAACCAACCTAACACACAACATTTTCTACTAAAGAAGCTATAATACTTCAATAAAGATGTTAATTGTCAATTGAATTGCAAATGTATGACCTGAATTCTGCACAGATTAAAGAGACACTATAATAATAATAATAATAATAATAATAATAATAATATGTCCCTAGAAAACAGGGAGGAAGGGGCTTGATGCAGTTAGAAGCAGCCCACACAGTAGAAATTACAAAATTGGCGGAATATGTAGATAGGAAGGAAGACCCACTAATACAGGTTGTCAGTACACACCAACACAACACCGACTCAGTAGTGTTACAGAGAGCTAGATGCCTGAAGACAGAAGTACACAAAGAAACGAGAAAATTAAAGGACAGTATAGCGGAGAAAACAAAAGAAAGATGGCAAGGCAAGAGGATGCATGGACAATTCCCACGTAACTTAGACGAAAAGCTGGTGGACATTGAACAGTCATATCGCTGGCTAAAA